>Ga0209406_1000799_pt1 | contig 24227 bp, 18 predicted proteins | sample COGITO_mtgs_1204_FD_184808 | JGI IMG/M metagenome (GOLD analysis project Ga0209406, IMG submission 184808) | Pelagic marine microbial communities from North Sea - COGITO_mtgs_120426 (SPAdes) (version 2) | ecosystem: Environmental > Aquatic > Marine > Epipelagic ... | reverse complement strand
AATGTAAGTGCTAAATTACTTATTGCAGAAGATAATGAAATTAATCAGCTTCTGATAAAAACAATTTTTAACAATTGGGGGTTCACTAATTTTGACTTTGCTAATGACGGATTTGAAGTGATTGATATGTTACAATCTAATGATTATGATCTTATTCTAATGGATATACAAATGCCTAATATGGGTGGCGTTGAAGCAACCAAACAAATTAGAAAATCAAAACGGGCATATAATAAAATACCAATTATAGCTCTTACTGCTAATGCAATTAAAGGAGATAAAGAATTCTTCATTAATTCAGGCATGAATGGTTATGTCTCTAAGCCCATAAATGAAAATATTTTGGTTGAAGAATTAGCAAAATATATATCGGTTAATGTAATTTTTAACGAAGTGATTGTAAATAGTAAGCCAGAAGAACCCTCTAATCGAAAGCTCATTAATTTAGAACAAGTAAGTAAGAAATTCAATGAAGATCACGAATTGGTAATGAAACTTCTTTCATTATTTATTGACTCACTAGAAACGGAAATTCCAAGAATGCTAAAAGAGTGTGAACTTGGTAATTATTTTCAGGTATCTTCTATTGCTCATAAAATCAAACCGTCAATTGATTATTTATGTGAAATAATAGATCAGGAACTTGTTCGAAAAATAGAAATTAATGGAAAAAATTCAGACTCTAATGAGTTAGGTAAAAACCTTCTTCATTTTCAGGAACGAATGAAATTATACTTAGCCGAAGCAAAGGATATTCTTAGGCAATCTCATGAGCAGAACTTGACAGATGCAAAATTTTAGCTTTTCAATTTTCGGAAAAGCCACAATTTTCTATTTTAATCAATAATAACATCGGTGGCTTTGGTTTCCGTGCCAGGAACTTCCTTAATTATTTCCCATTCATTGTCGTTTATTTGTTTTTCAATGATATACTTTTCAACATTTTGTCCCCATCCTTTATATTCGTTCCAATTAATAATTACGTTATTACCATCGCTCTGATATTGCAAAAGAATGGAGGTTGAAATATTTGTACTAAGATTTTGATTACATATGTTTTCCACGTTTATTTTGTAGTAATAGGATTGGCTCATTACATCAGTTTGATAATCAGAGTATTGTGTAACAAATGGGGGTAATTCGGCTATTGGCTCAAAACCTGAATCAGGTTTATCGGATCTTAAGAGAGTGAATCCAGTTATTTTTTCTGGATACGCAGATGGTTCTGACCATTCGGTTAAAACAAATTCATTTTCTATTACGGTAGATCGCACTATGTCTATTGTTTGATTAAGTATTGCTGTGTTTTGCACTTCGATAGTCACAGTATTGCTTTGCGACAAATAACTTGTACGTCCAAGGTTTTCTGCAACAACAGTATACGAATAAGTGCTATTACATTTAAACGCGTTATCGATAAATAGATTTGTAGTGCTATCTACTTCCCCAATCTTTTCAACAGTTTCTTTATATCTTCTATAAATTGAATATGTTTCCGGTTGACTTCCTTTATAATGGTTCCAGTTTAGCTGTACAATATTCTCATCTATAGATTCCGCTGTTAAATGGATGGTGCGGTATTCTGTTATTTTTTCTAACGAAACTTTATTGCCACATTGATCAATTGGTTGAATTAGATAATTATAATATTGATCATCAGTTTGCAGATTTGGTTGAATAGAAATTGTACTATCCTTGTTAAGTAATGAATCTATCCTTCTGTATGAGCTATCTAAAAAAGATGATCGATAAATATTATAGCTATGAAAATCATTCTCTGTTGATTTTTCCCAGCTTACAATAACACCACCACTTTCTCTAACTGATGCCGCGTAAACAAGATTAGGTGTTGGCGGAATAGAATCGAATAGCTTAATGTAATTCTGTTTAATTAATTCGGAGGTACAATTAAATTGGTCTGTCGCGGATAACTTAACGTCAAATTGCCCCGGATTGGGGAATGTTATGCTTGGCGAAATTTCGGATGAATAAGTGCCATTATAAAAATCCCAAGAATACTCTACATTTATAGTATCTGCCGACATATTTACAAATTCAAGTGTTGCAGGAAAACAATGTTGACTAGTGTCTGTTATAAATTGAACAGAAGGGGCAGCGTGGACGTTAATTTCAATTGAATCTTCTGAAACAACACAACCATCTTTGCTCTCAACCCAGAGGCTTGCATAGTATTTGTTAGCAACGTTATAAGTGTATGATGATGAATCTAATGCAGAATTCATTCCGTATCCAAAATCCCATAAACAATTACTTGTATTGAAAGTCGTATTAATGAAACTAACTTCAAATGGTTTACAGCCCTCTGAAATTATTGGAGCGTAGGATATTACTGGTGAAGAATGTATTTTTATAGTATCTATTGCTTTGTAATTACTACATCCATTTTCGTCATAAACTACTAATGTTCCAACAAATGTTCCAGTGTCATTAAATAAATGATCTGCATCAGAATCTGAACTAAAAGACCCGTCTCCAAAAAACCATTCAGCTTGGGAATATTGAGACGATAAATTTGTATACACTAAATTTAAGGAGTCACATCCTGTCGAATCAGACAAAGTATAATTAGCAATTGGTCCAAGCACTATAACTACATCTGACTTAATTATTGAGTCAAAACAAGAGGAGTCTCTTCCGGCAGTTAAAATTACAGAATATAAACCTGGTTCCGCATAAACATGAGAGGGATTTTGTATATTAGAAAATGAGCCATCCCCAAAATCCCAATCCCAATTATTCGCGTTAACTGATAAATTTGTAAATGAATTTACCATAGGTGCACAACTTGCAGAATCGGTAGTTGAAAAATCAGCAAGTATATGTTCAACCGTGATTAATTCGTTTGCAGTAACTGTATCCGTGCAACCTTCATTTGAGGTTGATATAAGAGAAACCTGGTAAGACCCTGTGTCTGCATATACATAATTCGGATTAGACAAAGTAGAAATGTCTCCGTTCCCAAAATCCCATAGCCATGACACAGCGCTATCTGAAGTGTTATGAAATGACGCGTAAACCGGCACGCATCCACTCAATGAAGCAATTTCAAATGACGATTTATAAGGTACTTCTCCTAAATAAGATATCGCAGAATTACAGTTGTTAGAGTCTACTATGTTTAAGGTAATTGAAGTGGCATAATCTAAATAGAATGTATGGAAAGGGTTAGCAGTGGTATCTGTAAATCCATCTCCAAAATCCCAATAAAATGAATTAATGCTAGAAGAATTATTTTGAAACGAAAGAGTAACAGGGTAACATGAACTTTGCTTAGTATAAGTAAACTCAGCAGGTACAGATTCATGAACAGTAACTCCAAAAGGAATAGTAGCTGTATCAGAACATGCGCCTAAAAATGAAATGAGCGAAATATCGTAAATTCCCGGATAGTTAAAAGAAATATTTGGATTCTCGTCTGTTGAAGTTATTTCATTATCAAAATCCCAAATCCAATTGCTTGAATGTTGACTTAAATTATTAAACGAAACATCTAAATTGTCGCAACCTACGGTATCAAGAATTGTAAATTCAGCTATTGGATTGTTGACTTCTATGAATGTTGGTAATGTCACCGATTCTGAGCAGCCCAAAGAATCAATAAAAGATATTGTTACTGAGAATGTGCCAGAGTTCTGGTAAATATGAGAAACAAATTGACCAGATTGGGATTGTCCATCACCAAAATACCATGTGTAATCAGCATAATCATTTATATTAGATGAGAAGTTCGCAGTTTCGTTTAAGCAAAGAACACTGGGGTAATCGAATATAGGGTTTGATAAGTTAGCTGCTATAGGTTTAACAATAGTAGAGGTACATCCATTGTCATTCGTAGTTTGCAGCGATGATGTGTAGATGCCAGGGTTGCCGTAAACATGAGTGGGGAAGAAGTCTGCGCTTTGGTTCCCGTCTCCAAAACTCCACAAATACGATTGAGACAAAAGGCTATCAGTATTGAAATATACAAGTGCCCCCCCTTCGCAAATGTTGACTTGATTATAATTATAATCTGAATCACCAGCATCAAGCCATAGGTATTCAGGGGAGACTATGTGGTATATAGAGTCGTTCGTTGTTACAGTAATATTTAAATCATATACTCCAGCAGAGTTGTAAGTATGCGTAGGTGTTAATTCAGTCGAAGTAGTACCGTCTCCAAAATCCCACAAAATACTAATAGTGTTATTAAACGGAGAAGAAACATTTATTGTATAAGGTGCGCAATGGTAATTTAAAGAATCTGATCCAGTATTTATAATTAAAATTGTTGAATCTGCTGGGCCTTGGTTGGGGTCAGCAGCTGTAGATAAAACAGATTCAGCAGGAAGGCAAAATGCGGAACTAACAATGCTGTTAACAGTTTGATCACAACCTCCACTAGAAACTGTAAATTGCACTAAATATAATCCAGGCAGAGAATATTGATGAATTGGATTTTGAACAGAATCGATAGTGCCATCGCCAAAATCCCAAAGCCATTCTGTTCCATATAAAGAGGTGTCCGTAAAGGAAAATAAATTGTCTTGACAAGATAGTCCGTAGTCAAATCCAAAACTATTGTTTGCAATACTGTAATTATTGTAATCTTCTATAGTGAACTGACACCCATTTTGATCATATGTGGTAAGTGATACCTCATAATGGCCAGGCACATAGTATGTATGTGTCTCAATCGGGTTTGTTGAAGTTGTTCCATCACCAAAATCCCATAACCAAGATTCTTTACCGAGATAAGTGCCGTCAAAAGATGAAACGATGCTATTACAAGTAAAAATTGTATCAGGGATTGTGTAGTTGTATTGTGGGCTAATTACAGTTATTGTATCTTCAAAAGTAACAGTATCAACACAACCGATGTTGTTCGTTGTTATAAGCTCTAAAGTATATACACCAGCAGAATCATATGTATGCGTTGGATTGGTATTTGAAGAAATTGTACCATCACCAAAATTCCATAGCCACTGTACGATGTCGTTTTCATCCTCTGTGAATGAGACACTTAGTGGTTCGCATCCTGTCAAGTCACTAATCGAAACACTGGAAGCAGCTGAATGAATGTTAACTAAATTAATGAAGGCCTCATTTGATTGGCATCCACTAATAGGATCGGATATAGTTACATTTAGATTTATTGATTGGGCTTCATTAAAATTTAGAGTTGCGGGGCTGTATTGATTAAAGATTTGCCCGTCACTAAAGCTCCAATTGTAGTTTAGTAGCGTATCTCCAACATTAGTTAAAAACACTTGCAGTGGAGCACAGCCTATTGAGTCGCTTATATCAAACGATAGCGGGGGAGGGCTATGCACAGAAATAAGATTATTAAACGAATTGTCGGTAGAACAACCAATAGAATCTAAAACGGTAACTAGTATGTCATGCGCGCCAGTGTCAGTGAAGGTATGGATTATGTTTTGACCAGAAAAGGGAAGACCCCCAATAGTCCAGTTGGTGACTTGCGTATTTTCTGTAATATTCTCTAGTGTAATACTTAGAGGAGAGCAGCCTATACTGTCACTATAAGTAATAACTGGCGTTAGCGATTGTTTTACAACAATATTATCGAATTTATTAATAGTGTTTTGGCAACCATTAATGTCAGTTATTATTGCAGATACTGGATATACACCTTCAGTAGCATAAGTATGAGAAGCTGTTAAGCCCGATGAAGTTATGCCATCACCAAAATTCCAAACAGTATTAACCGAAGATGCTGAATTAGCATTAAACGTGACGCTACTAGTCGTATCACAAACAAGTGTTAAGTCGCTGGAAATTAATCCATTAGGTTTAGAATGTATTTCAATCGGTATTGGATGAGTTTTGTTTGATGTACACCCTAAAGAATTATACGCAATTAATGTTACATAATTAGCTCCAGGTTGGTTATAAATATGATATGGATTTTGTGCATTACTAATGTTTCCATCCCCGAAATCCCAAAGATAAGAATTAGCAAGTGAGGTATTGTTTGTAAAAGCGACAGAATCAACTTCTGGACATACTGTATCATTTATGAACGAAAATGAAATATTGGGTGTGTCAATTACGGATATGTGATTAAAGAAAGTTGTTGTATCTGAGCTTCCATCATATCCATAAGCAATAAGCTTAACAGTATAGCTTCCAGGATTAGAATATGTATTTACTGGTGACTGTAAAGTTGATGTATTACCATTGCCGAATGTCCACAAATAACTTGTTGCACCTGAGGAGTTATTATTAAATGCAGTTGTTAATGGAATGCAACCTATAGTATCGTTAGTTGTAAAGTTTGATTGGACTGATTGTCCAAAAGAAAATAAACTATTCAGACTTAAGAATGAAATTAGTAATAAGGTATAAGTTGCTTTTTTCATGATTTTATACTTTAACTATGCTTATTGTTCCTTCCTTATGAAAGTCACCTTGGTAATAACCTTCTGCTTGGATATTGTATATATAGCTTCCTGGAGGTGATTTTACACCTTGAAAAGTGCCATCCCATTGATTATTTATATTGTTTGATTCAAAAACTAATTGTCCCCATCTGTTATATATTATTAAATGATAATCTTTCACACCATGACCAAGTGCACCAAATGAATCATTTAATCCATCTTCGTTTGGTGTAAATGCGTTGGGAATATACAAATATAAATCAGGATTGACTTCAACTGTATTTGATACGCTAATAATATCATTATTTACTTTGCTCACCGCAGTAACTCTGTATTTTGCTGTGTATTCTGTTTCTGTTTGAGAGAAGCCGAACAGAGCGCAGAAGAAAAAAATGTATGTTATTGTGTTTTTCACGTGATCAAGTATTAATGTTAAGACAAATATCTTGATACTTTATGCTTGATAAATCACGCTATAAGCGGGTTTTAATAAATACGTTTAAAAAGAAAAACACAAAGAAAAACACGTATGTATGTAAGTAAATTTACAATTTGGAGACTAGGTGATAACACGTAGTTATTTGTGTAATATGTTGTAATACAGTATTTTGTGTAAATCTTTGCTTTTAGTTTTGAACTTAAATTTATGGGTCATATAAATTCTTGAGAAACAGGAGGGGAGGTAAAATTCAGTTTTTCCTATTTAACAATCAAAGCCTTACCCAATTCTAGAGTTATATATGTATAATTCCTATAGATCGAATTAAAGCACCATTCCATTGACAACAATCACCAATAAAAACGGAGCCATTATCTAAATAGCAACCAAAATTGTATTGAGTAAAGTTTCCTTTCTAGTTTTTGATAAACTAGTATTGAAAATATTCGATGTAAGATGAAGAATCGATATTTCCATCTACATAATTAGCAGTAGATTTTATTTGTCCGTTTTTAAAGTAACGTATAAGTTTTCCTGTGCATTTTCCATTTACCCAAGTTCCTTTAAGAGCTATATTTCCATTAGTGTGATAGCATAGTTGCACTCCTTCTTTTTTACCTGATGCGCTGTAGTTAAAATCATTCCATAATTTACCAGAAGCATAATACTGTTTGAATTCACCTTTTTGGTGATTTTCCAACCATTGCCCTTTTCTTTCAGTTATTCCTGAGCTGTAGTAGGATACATATGTGTTAGATTGTGTATTGTACGTGTTTTGAATCTTTCCTGAGTTGTAAAAAGCGTTCTTGATTTTATTTAATGGCTTGTCTGCAAATTTTTCAAAGTTTCTATAAGTGAAAGATTCGGATATTAACACTATTAAGAATAATGATGTTATTAATGCTACAAAGAATAATGATGATATGAAGTAAGTTAATTTTTTCATGATGTAATACTTTAACTATGCTTATTGTTCTTTCTATATGAAAATCGCCAAATAAAAACTTGTTAATTACTATCTTCTATATGTTTTTTTATATCCACCATCATGGTATATATTTATTGAGAAACCCCTATACTCATCCTTTACTTCAGTCCCTAATAAATTAATTTTATTTATTATTTCTCTTTTTGCATTGGGGTCTCTAGTGGTATGAGATATTGATGGGAATTCTTCATAATTTCCATCATAGTCTGTTTGTCTTAATTTATAATACAATGTACCATAAATGTTTTTTTCATCGCACCACCTATATTCTATAATTCTATTAGTTGTTCCTTCACCATCTATTTGTGCAATATCTACCCAATTATAATTATCATATGATTTATATATTGTATAATAGTTGTTATTAACTTGACAAGCAACAATCCATGTTAAATGATTCAAATTGTTATACTCTTCTGTTTTAAATGATATTAAATTAATAGAAAGAGTCGCACCAAAACTACAACCTGAACAACCTGTATTCTCGCCAAAAATAGTACCGCTTCCACTGGTTGTGCCGCCAATAGTTACCCCTCCACTCCCAATGATTGTTGAACCATTTCCAGCGGTAAAATCATCACTAATTACCAATTGACCGTCAATAGTAATATTTGTTGAGTTGTTTGCGTTTCCTCCACTTGATAAAATGTTAAGTATTCCTGTTGATGATACTACCACAATTGCACCATTTTTAAATGTAATGTTTCCTGTTATTATTAATTCACCATCAACTGATAAAGTAGTACCTGCTTGAACTTCTAGGTCACCACTGTGGGTTATTGTAGTGGATTGGATAACTGTAACATCATCATTTAATTTTTTTCCACTTGTTAAAGGAGGTGATATATTTCCGTCCCAATTAGTTCCTGTACCCCAATCTCCTGTTGCTTTGTTTGTATATTGAGATAACACTAATAGCGGCATCATAATTATAAAAATTATTATTAGATTCTTCATTTTTGATTATTTTATACTTTTACTATGCTTATTGTTCCTTCTTTATGAAAATCACCTTGGTAATAACCTTCTGCTTGTATATTGTAGATATAGCTTCCTGGAGGTGATTTTACTCCTTGAAAAGTACCATCCCATTGATTATTTATATTGTTTGATTCAAAAACTAATTGTCCCCATCTGTTATATATTATTAAATGATAATCTTTCACACCATAACCAAGTGCACCAAATGAATCATTTAATCCGTCTTCGTTCGGTGTAAATGCGTTTGGGATATATAAATATAAATTAGGATTGACTTCAACTGTATTTGATACGCTAATAATATCATTATTTACTTTGCTCACAGCAGTAACTCTGTATTTTGCTGTGTATTCTGTTTCCGTTTGAGAGAAGCCGAACAAAGCGCAGAAGAAAAAAATGTATGTTATTGTGTTTTTCACGTGATCAAGTATTAATGTTAAGACAAATATCTTGATACATTAAGCTTTATAAGTCACGATATAAGCGGGTTTTAATAAATACGTGTAAAATGAAAACACCAAGAAAAGGGCTTAGGTGTCTAAGTGAAATTTACAATTTGTTTACTAGGTAATAACACTTAGTTCTGCTTGTAATACTTTGTTTTTCAAAACATTGTATACGTCTGTGTTTTTAGTATTGAACTTAAATTTATGGGGTATAGAAATTTCGTGAGAAACAAGAGGTTTGTTGAATCCAATTTTCCCTATCGAATAATCAACGCTGTATCCAATTCTAGAGTTATATATGTATAATTTCTATAGATCGAATTAAAGCATCATTCCATTGACAACAATCACCAATAAAAACGGAGCCATTATCTAAATAGCAACCAAAATTGTATTGAGTAAAGTTTCCTTTCTAGTTTTTGATAAACTAGTATTGGAAATATTCGATGTAAGATGAAGAATCGATATTTCCATCTACATAATTAGCAGTAGATTTTATTTGTCCGTTTTTAAAGTACCGTATAAGTTTTCCTGTGCATTTTCCTTTTACCCAAGTTCCTTTCAGAGCTATATTTCCATTAGTATGATAGCATAGTTGCACTCCTTCTTTTTTACCTGATGCGCTGTAGTTAAAATCATTCCATAATTTACCAGAAGAATAATACTGCTTGAATTCACCTTTTTCGTGGTTTTCTACCCATTGCCCTTTTCTTTCAGTGATTCCAGAGCTGTAGTAGGATACATATGTGTGCGATAGTGTATTGTAGGTGTTTTGAACCTTTCCTGAGTTGTAAAAAGTGTTTTTGAGTTGGTTTAATGGCTTGTCTGCAAATTTTTCAAAGTTTCTATAAGTGAAAGATCCTAATATTAATACTATTAAAAATAATGATGATGTTAATACCACTAAGAATAATGCCGATATGAAGTAGGTTAAATTTTTCATGATTATGTTAGTTTACACAAATATATATTTTGGACAAATATCCACCTTTTGCAACCCAAATAAGCCATGGAATAAGCGGGTATTCATAAATACGTAAAAAAGGAAAACACCAATAAAAACGCGTAGGTGCTTAGATAAGTTTACTTTGAGTTACCTTCGTTACAATACTTAGGGGCTATTCTAATAATTTAGAATTCAGGGCATTGTGCAATTCTATATTTTTTAGTCTTTTTCGATTTGCACTTAAATTTATAGCTTACAGAAATTTCGTGAGAAACAAGGGGTTTGTTGAATCCAATTTTTCCTATCGAATAATCAAAGCTATATCCAATTCTAAAGTTATTATTTACAATACCTAAAGATCCAATTAAAGCATCATTCCATCGATACCACGCACCAATAACAACAGGACCTTTATCTACATAGCAACCAAAATTGTACTGAGTAAAATTGCCTTGAATTTGAATTAATAAATTAGGAGAGATTGTTAATTCTCCTAAAGCGTTCTCAATGTTAATTTTAGCTCCGGTATGAATGGAATATTTTCTATTTAATTTACTATCGTTATCGCCAAAAATATATTGCTCGGGTTCCGTTAAATGGTGGACAGCTAAACCACCGAAAATGAATTCATTATAAAATATACCACCAGCAGCAATATCTATTCCTTTTCCAATTGCCGAAATTTTGGATTCAGCTGTTGCATTTGTTGTACCAGGTGTTGTTGTGTACATGTCGGCAAATTTTAGGTTGTCCCAATCAATTGAATTTTGAAAATAACCGAATTGAAAACCAGCTTTAAAAGACAAGTTTTTGTTAATGTTTAGGGTGTATGCATAAATCAAATTAATAGTTGTTGTACTTAAACTTCCTACACCACTTTTATCATGCGTTATTAACGCACCAATACCTCCAGCAACACTTTGAGCAAATTTGTCATAAGAAATACTATATGTAGTATATCCACCATCTAAACCAGTCCATTGGTTTTTAAAATTTAAATTCATTTTTGGACAATAATTATTACCAGCAAATGCTGGGTTCAGATACAAAGGGTTTGCATAAAATTGAGAAAAGTGGGCATCCTGGCAAATAGAAGAAAGAGACGTTGCTATTAAGAACAGAAATGATACGTACTTTTTCATCACGATATCGTTCAGTGAGCTATTTAGAATAGATGCATATCTAAATTACTCAATCCAAATATGTTTTATTGTTTAGGTAAATATACTAATTTATTTATCCGTTTGATAATGCGTATTCTATATTTTAATGGTTTAAAATTCAGGACATTGTGCAATTCTGTATTTTCTGGTCTTTTTAGATTTGCACTTAAATTTATGGCTTACAGAAATTTCGTGAGAAACAAGGGGTTTGTTGAATCCAATTTTCCCTATCGAATAATCAAAGCTGTATCCAATTCTAAAGTTATTATGTATAAGACCTAAAGATCCAATTACAGCATCATTCCATCGGTACCAAGCACCAATAACAACAGGACCTTTATCTACATAGCAACCAAAATTGTATTGAGTAAAGTTGCCTTGGTTCTGAATTAATAAATTAGGAGAGATTGTCAATTCTCCTAAAGAGTTTTCAACGTTAATTTTAGCTCCTGTATGAATTGAATATTTTCTATTTAATTTACTATCGTTATCGCCAAAAATATATTGCTCGGGTTCCGTTAAATGGTGGACAGAAACACCACCAAAAAAGAATTCATTGTAAAATATACCACCAGCAGCAATATCTATTCCTTTTCCAGTTGCTGAAATTTTAGATTCAGCTGTTGCATTTGTTGTGCCAGGAATTGTTGTATACATGTCGGCAAATTTTAGGTTGTCCCAATCAATTGAATTTTGAAAATAACCGAATTGAAAACCAGCTTTAAAAGATAAGTTTTTGTTAATGTTTAAAGTGTATGCATAAATTAAATTAATAGTTGTTGTACTTAAACTTCCTGCACCACTTTTATCATGTGTTATTAATGCACCAATACCGCCTGCAACGCTTTCTGCAAATTTGTCGTAAGAAATACTATATGTAGAATATCCACCATCTAACCCAGTCCATTGGTTTTTAAAATTTAAATTCATTTTTGGACAATAATTATTACCAGCAAATGCTGGGTTTAGATACAAAGGGTTTGCATAAAATTGAGAAAAGTGAGCATCCTGGCTTATAGCAGCAAAAGAAGTTATTAAGAAAAACAGAAATGATGCAGTTTTTTTGTTTATTGGTGAAATATTTATCATGGGCAAATATCTATATTGCTTAACCCAAATAAGACACAGTATAAGCGTGTTTTTCTAAATAAGTGTAAAATGAAAAACATCCAGTAAATCGCGTAGCGATCTACGTGAATTTACTATTCGTTGACTACGTGATAACACGTAAGTTAACTAGTTCATTTATTTCTGCTGAACTATAAAAAGAAAGAGGCGCCGTAAATATTAACTTTACTTTGCAAGGGCTTCTTCTTAAAATGGAAGGGTTACTTTTTTAATAATATAGCTCCTGAAGAATAGCCGCCTCCAAAAACAGAGATACAAACTAAATCTCCTATTTTTATTTTATCAATATTCTGAGATAGTACAATAGGCGTACTGGCGCATCCAGTATTGCCTAATTTATCAATATTTGATAGTACTTTAGACGGATCTATATCAAGTTTCTTCCTTACATTTTCGATAATCCGCATGTTAGCTTGGTGAGTAATTAAATAATCTACATCATCTATTCTAAAGTCGTTATCAGCAAGTATATTGTCAATTGCATCTACCAAGTACTGTGTAGCATGTATATAAACATCTTTGCCATATGGCATATTAGTTTTACCCGTTCGTGGTTGCAATGTTACAGCCTCAATAGATTTCCCAACATTACCCAGCCCGGTTGTATCCACGGCAAGAATCTCTAGGTCTGAAGCACTCGTTTTTTCTTTTGAAATAAAAACTGCAGCAGCACCGTCTCCCCAAAGATGTCCAGACTTAATGTTCGATTCATCATTGTATGCAGAGTTGTTCTCAGACGCAACAATTAATGCTTTTGAGCATTTGTTCATAGCGAAGTAACCTTCCACGATTTCCATAGCGTTCGCAAAAGAAGAACAAGCAGAAGTAATCGTTATGACTTTAGCGTTAGTAATTTCGAATCGATTCTGAATTCCATGTGCCAATGTAACAATAGTATCAAAAGGAGTGTAGGTTGCACCAATAATTAGGTCAATTTCTTCAATTGGGTATGGCAAATTAGGCACACAGCGAGCAACAGCATCAATTGCCATTGTTCTTGTGTTTTCTCCTTCTGCCGTTTTTCTGCGTTCTTTTATGCCGGTTCTTGATTCAATCCAGCCATCCTCTAAATTATTTAGGTCGTTGTAAAACTTATTCGTAACAACTTGCTCAGGTAAATAATGAGCTATAGAATTAATGTACAGTTTCATTTTCAATTGCAATTATAGTATATTTTATTACAGAACATCGCAAATTTTGGGCGATAGCTTGAATGTTATATCATTTTCTAGTAATCCCAACTCTTGGTGAATGGATTAAAGAAACTGATGCCAAACTTATAAGTAAGGTCAGCAGTGGAAGCAGTATTATCAGCACCAACTGCGTAGGCACCAATTCTAAATAATTGCTCTTTTATTCTAAACACTTTTTCAATACCTGCAAACAACTCGATGTGTGCAAAATCTGAATCAGGAATTAACAATAATCCAGAACCTGCTGCTAGTTCAATTTTAATTTTGTTAATTAAAGGAACTTTGTTCATTAATGTGCCTTGAAAGTGGTGTATGAAGTTAGCACTCAAATATTCGTTTGGTGTACTCATTGTCGGTCCTAATAATTGAAATGACGAAACGGGGTCTGAGAAAAAATACCGATCTGAACCTCTAAAATATTTGTATTCTAAAATTCGAAGGTTATTCTTGTTTAGAAAGGTTCCTCCCTTCACTTGCCAGTTACTTTTACCGTATCTACCAACATTTAATTCATCGGAAGCGCCTAATTCAATAAAATCAAAATCGACTTCACTATCGAAGATATTTGGAATTCCTTTGCGGTATGTGAAACTTATTTCTGGATAGCTAGAACCAATTATTAATTTCCTCCCGTTTTTAAATACATATTTCTGATTAATTCGATAAAGTATTTCGAGCTTCAACTCAGTTTTTACATAGCGATTAAAGTCAACAGGCTCGTTTAGTGATCCAAATAAATACGAACTCCATTGGGCTAATTTCAAATCATTAATCGGGTCTTGATCAGTATAATCAAATGTCAATTCAGCGTATAAGCCATTTATGATTTCTAAACGTTGAGTAATTCCATAATTAATTGAACGTACATAGTTACTTCTACTAAATGTTTGCTCAATAGAAGCATAGTTATTAATCATTTCATATGTATCACCAGCTCTAAGGGCTGTCTTCATGAACTTTTTTGGATTATAGGTAAAGCCTACTTCTAATTCACCTTTTAAATCTTGGTTTGTAAAACCATAATCGAGTAACCCTTCCGTTTCTATTCCTAAACCATTATTGAAATCTTTATTGAAATGGGCTGGTAGGTTGTGCCGATAACCTCCTATGCCAAATGGATTGATCTGTTCCATCAATCCATTGATATACCATTCTGTACCCATTTTTCTATTTCGATGACCAACACCAATAAGTGGTGCCCAACCATTAATTTTATTAAAAGAAGAATCTATTTTGGCAAAGTATTCATCACTAACATAGTACCTACTCATACTATCACTTTCGTTAATGAATTCGAGCTCGCTATCTTTTAATGTTAAGGTTCTTTCTTCTAACCAATAGGTAGAATCTTTGTCAAAAGCATCATCTCCGTATTCTTTAATCTCGTTGTTGAAAAAACGTGAACCAAATTCTTGATTCACTTTATAATCAGAATGTTCAACTCTTGTGTTTCCCAATATCTCATATCGACCATCTTTAATGGTATATGTAATTTCTCGTCTAGTTGGAAGATAAGTTGCGCTATCAACTTCCTCGTAATTCTGGATAATTCTAAACTCTTTGCACATCAGCATGGCGGCTTTATTGATTTTCACATCAATTGTCTTTAACGCCCATGTGCTGTCCTCAATAAATAAAGTTCCTGAAAATAATGCCTCAGCATCAAAAACCGGCCTGAAGTCGATTCGGTAAATCTTTTTCCCGTCTTCGTAAAATGCCCCTCCAAAATCATAGATGTAGCTTATTTGTGATCCTAAGGCTAATGGCGATAGAAGCGGCTTGTTACATACAGTAGGGTAGTCGATATATCTTTTATAGAAATTAAGTTCAACGGAAGATATATCTAGATATAGTAAGTAGGAGTTAACTTCCATAAACGAACTTGGTGCAATGCTTTGTTCTTCAAAATCATAACTCATAGAAACATCTCTGCCATCACCTTCTCCTTTTTGCTCTGCATAGTCATGATAAGCTTCGATTTTCTCTTTGTAACTATTTGGGCGTTCAAAATAGGTCTGAGAGACAGATTCTATAAGATTTAGTTTCTCCTTCTTAAAATAACTTTTTAAATCATCATTTTTTGCTAAGGTTTTACTAACGCTAGTAATCGAATCGCTAATGAATTTTAGAGAGTCTGATTTTTTCGGTTTTACCAATTCTTTTTCTAGAGATGTTTTGAGATAAGTTTTACACTCGTAATTATCGACTTGATCCAAATAAAACCGACTTTTTTCGCGCACTTGTTTCATTATTTGCTTTGCTCGGCTTCTGGTATCTGCTACAATTTCAACATTATTCAATAATGTTGCGCCTCTATTAAGCGTTACGATAAGTTTTATGGGCTCATTTTCGATAACAATTTTTTCTTCGACAGTTTCGTAACCGACAAAACTAAATACGACCGTGTGAGAACCTTTTTCGAGTTCAAGAAAGAACATTCCATTACCATCGCTTGAAACGCCATACGTTGATTCTTTTATGTAAATATTGGCAAATGGTAGGGCTTGACCTTGTTCATCAACCAATTGACCATTAACATACTGACCAAAAGTGATTAATGATGTTAAAGTAAAAAGGATGAGCAGGATAAGGTTCTTCATAAAACGCTAATTTACAATAAGACGAACAAAACTCATTTTTGTATTAAATATCTTTATAAAGGGTATAGAAGAACAATGATTGGTGATAAATAGATATTAAAAGAGCATAGAGAATGTAATTACGAACAATCAAATGATATATAGTATGATCAAAATATTTTCGTAAAATTTATTGACAGACGCAAGTTACATGCGTGATATATAAATTGGAAACTATGAGTTTTTTAATTAGCTATAATAATGATGTTATTTTGCTAGATAAAGGTTTCGTTTGCGAGTAGAATACATTGATTAATCGACCTTTTTCGTCAACTAAATACTTCTGGAAATTCCATTTTACTTTAGAGTCCATTTTTCCATTTTTTTCTTCTGATGTAAGCCATTTATAGATGTCATGTTGTTCATCTCCTTTGACTTTAATTTTCTCGGTAATCAGAAAAGTAACCCCGTAATTTACTTGACAAAAAGTGGTAATTTCCTCTGGTGTGCCAGATTCTTGAGCACCAAATTGATTACAAGGTAAACCAATAATTACTAGTTTGTCTTTATATTGCTCACTTAGCTTTTGCAATTCCTCATATTGCGGTGTAAACCCACATTTTGAAGCAACGTTCACAAAAAGTATCTTCTTGCCCTTGAAATCAGCTAGACGTATATCTGAACCGGTTAGAGACTGAATTTCACAGTTGTAAATGATTTCTTTCGGCTCCACAGTTGAATCGGACTGGCCAGATACACCAATACTAATCAAGCTTATAAAAAAAGAAGAAATGGCCATTTTTAGTTCTTTCATTTGTCGAAGTTTAAGAAACAAATATACGAGAATTGGAAGCTGAGATTATATACATTTGAATATGAATTTTAGCTATTGGGAAAATAAGGAGTTTATTGGGAATCCTGATGTCGTAATAATTGGAAGTGGGATTACAGGATTGTCAGCAGCTATTCATATTAGAAGAGGTAATCCAAAGATTAAAGTTTTAGTATTAGAAAGGGGTATGACACCTTGGGGAGCAAGTAGTAAGAATGCAGGATTCGCTTGTTTTGGTTCATTAGGTGAGATATTAGACGATCTTCAAACTTCTTCTCTAGATGAAATTGTAGGACTTATCCAATACCGTAAAAGAGGACTAGAAACACTAGTTGACTTGCTAGGTAAAAATAAATTTGATTTTCAACAAAATGGCGGTTTTGAGCTTTTTAAACCTGATCAGAAAGAAGAATTTAATAGTTGTCGGGATAGAATTCATGAGTTCAATAACATACTTAGAGGGGATTTCGGTGGTGATGTATTCCAAATTGAGGAGAATTCATTTGGGTTTGAGGGCATTATAGGATTGATTAAAAACAACTTTGAAGCGCAGATAGATACCGGTAAAATGATGTCGGCTTATCTTAACCTAGCAAAGCAGGAGGGAGTCAAAGTTCTTAACGGAGCATCTGTTAAAGAAATAAATGATTTAGGTAATGGTGTTCGGCTATTATTAGAAGGTGGAATGACAATCAAAACTGGCCATGCAGTTATATGTTCAAACGGCTTCGCTAAGCAATTTATTAATGATGATGTTGAGCCAGCAAGAGCTCAAGTAATAATTACAAAACCAATTGATAACTTGAAAATAAAAGGTACTTTTCATTACAATAAAGGATATTACTATTTTAGAAACATAGACAACAGAATTTTGTTAGGAGGGGGGAGAAACCTCGATTTTGAAGGCGAGAGAACGGATGTAATGGATTGTAATTTGCTTATCTTAAATCAGTTGAATACATTAATAAAAGAAGTTATTTTACCAAATACACCATTTGAAATAGATTATTCTTGGGCGGGTATAATGGGGGTTGGTAAAGCGAAAACCCCAATAGTTAAAAACATCTCCAACAATCTTAGCTGCGGAGTTAGGTTAGGAGGTATGGGAGTTGCACTAGGTACTTCTGTAGGTGAAGATTGTGCCAAGTTATATTTTAAGAAAAACTAAGGAATGACAATCAGCAAGCTTAATTCTTTTGGGGTATTTGGTTTATCAGCTATTGCTCTTATATGCATTGCATTTTCTCCTTTTCAATCCGATTGGGAAGAAGCGAAGAAAAAGAATGGAATAATTATTTACACTAAAAATATAACTGGATACGAAATCAAAATGTTTAAGGCAATAACGACATATAAAAATATTAAAATGTCTAAAGTGGTTAACATTATTAAATATGCTGATAAAACTGAAGATTGGATTTCTGACGTTTCTGTCGGTGAGATGATTAAAAAGACAAATGAAGAACAATGGTTATCCTATTTACTTCTTGATTTGCCTTGGCCCTTTGAACAGAGAGAAATGGCCTTAAATCATAAAATAACCACCAATACTCCCAAAGAAGTTTACATTGAAATAACAATTAACGCGGAAATTCCCCATAAAAAGGAGGATGCGGTTAAAATTGAAAATGCAGAAGGATCCTGGAAGTTAATTCAAGAAGGGACAGACGTTAAAGTTATTTACTCTTTTGTTGCCGATCCAAACGGAAACATACCTGCTTGGGTAATAAACATGTTTGTTGTTGACGGACCTATAGAAACACTAGGTAAATTGTATGAATTATGCAAGGTGAAATAGACTACGATTTTGCACTTCGCTCTTAAATTTTCTGCAATTTACTTAGGCTTTTAAAGCCCATATTAGATTATTTCTTCGATTAAGATATGGTTTCATTTTTTTGACTATTGGTTTATTCCACCATTCAACTCATAAACTTCTAGTCCAAAAGATTCAGCTGACGCCAGTAGATGATCCATTATATCAGACTGAATATTTTCATATTCTACCCATTCAGTTGTATTTGCAAAGCAATAGATTTCTAAAGGAAGGCCATACTGGTTTGATTGCAGCTGCCGAACCATTAAAGTTAAATCATTATTGACTTCTTTATGGTTAAGTAGATACAGCTCGCCATATTTTCTAAATACGCCTATATTAGTTAAGTTGCGACCATTAATAGTTTCTTTTTTGTCGGTATTGTTTATAGAGTTGTACTCTTCAATTTCTTTCTGTCGCTCAATTATATAGCTTTCTAAAAGTTGGAAATGTCTAAACTTATCTAACATTTTAACATCAACAAATTCAATGCTTTTCGGCCGAATGTAAATATGTCTTTTAATTCTTCTAGCACCTGTATCTTCCATCCCTCGCCAGTTTTTAAACGATTCTGAAACTAATGCATAGGTAGGAATGGTGGTTATGGTTTTATCCCAATTTCGAACCTTTACTGTATTTAAAGTGATTTTTATCACATCTCCATCTGCGCCATATTTACTCATTTCGAGCCAATCGTCTACACGTAACATATCGTTAGCTGCAATCTGAATACTAGCGACAAAACCGAGTATGGTGTCCTTAAAAATAAGCATGATGATGGCTGTCATAGCCCCAAAAGCACTTAACAGATAGATTGGTGATTTACCCAGCAAAACTGATAAAATGAATATGCCGGCAATAAAATAAGCGATAAGTTTTGCTAGCTGAAAGTAAGATTCGATAGGTTTATCTTTAAATTTCTTAGAATTAGAAAAGTAGTACTCTAGCGCATTGAAAAATGAAATAAACACCATTAGAATCACCCCAACCACATAAACATCAACAAATTTAAGAATGATAGGGGTCAGAAATTGGAAATCAATAAAGACGAATGGTGCTAGCCAATAAACAGCCATTGCAGGGAAGAGGTGAGCCAAACGATTAAATACTTTTTTCTCGACCAATACATCATCCCATTTGTTAGTAGTTAGTGTGAAAATTCGTTTTACTCCTCCAACAACTATTTTACGAGCGATAAATTCGATAATAAATAACAAAGCTGTAAGCACTCCAAGTAATATTGAAAGCCTTACATAATGAGCTATATCCTCATTTACGCCCTGTGATATCAACCAACCAGAAAAATCATTAAAAACTTCAATCATATAGCAAAGTTAGTTGATTTCGTTTCTTCTTAGTGACTCTCTAATGCTTAAATTTGATAGAGTAGGTTCACTGGCTAGAAAATCTATTTTATTCTGAGGTTTAACTTTCCTATACTTAAGTAATGCCAATCCAATTTCCCTGTTTAAAAAGAAATCTTCTCTACCCATAATTCTTTTTATATACTTTGATAATAGTATTGTATCAGTTTCTTTTTTGTACCGTAATTGATAGCTTATTGAAGCTCTTTTTAACCATACTATTTTCATTAAAATCTCTAAATCAATTCGGTGTAATTGTTCATGAAACTAACTTATACAATTAATCTCTTAACTAAATCGATCAGATTGGTATGCGTAAATACCTTTTTCGTGGCTTATCTCTTGTTGTCACTGGATTTGTGAGTATAAAAAAAACGCTTTATTTTTGCTGTATGCAAATTTCATTAACCAAGGAACAAGCTGAATCGGTAGCCGAAGATTATCAAGAGTTAATCGATAATGAATATTGCATTGATGGAATATCAGTGACTGTTGCTGATGTGTACTGCAAAGTATCCGATATGGCCGATTACATTGTTGTAGTTACGTTTGATAAGTTAATTTATTCTTGGCTACCTGTTAACCTTATTGACAATTTCTTAGATAAAATAGGAGAGGAATTTGATGTTAGTAATTACACTGACTAATTAATTATTTTCTAGTTTTTACTTATTATTTCTTAAGCTATTTTTATTAATTTGAATATAAAAATGTCTAATATATTGGTCTATTATTTAGATATATATGTTATTTAATAGATGAAAAGAACAAAAAAGAGTAGTGGTAAAAATAAAAGAGCCAATTCCCGAGAGGGAAAGGCTCTTCCTGAACATAATCACGCGCATCCTAACATTAACATGATTACGCTGCTAAATTAGTAAAAAATAACATTCCATGCATTGTTATTTTTTAAATTCTAAAAAATAACAACTATATATAAATGTTAAAACGAAAAAGAACAAAGGATATATAATAAGTAGAGTCGCTTTTAACCTTTAAACAGAGTAAATAATTATATAGGAAGCAGTTGTATTAAGTTCTTTGGATGTAAAAGTTGTTAAAATAGCCACTTTATATAATTTTATGTACTTAGCAGCAATCCTACTCTACGAATAAAACTATGTAATATAAATAAAAGTAAGCTGAAAATATAGCTATTCTGTTAATTTATCAAGGTAATCTAGAATTGTGGGTTGAATAAATTCAATCAAATCTGCCATGCTATTGTAATCAACATCATTCTTTAGAAGAATCTGTTGTAAAACTCCGGTTAATTCTTCCTGTAATCTTTCAACAGAGTTCTGAGAAATATCAATATCAGCATTGTGCCGTCTTAAAAGAATCTCCGCTTCAAAAACAAACTCTCTTTTTATTGCTTCTTTATCCATAAATCAAAGCTAAACATTTATAGAGTATAGGTTGTTCAATTGTTTTGGCTGTATATTGGAATTTATTGCAAGTGATTCTGCAACTACAATAATTTCATCTTTACCTAGATTTAAGCTGACTGATTGCAAGTTCTATTTTTGAAAGAGTTGCTTCAATTTCTGATTCAGAAATTAAAGCAGAATTTTTCTCAATTGCTTCAATTTTACGAATTTCCTCATCTAAAGGTTCAGTGCATATATAGTCGATGGAGGGTATTAATTTATGAGCGATTTGACTGACTTCTCCGTATTTACCCATTTTAAAGTGAATACGAATATTTTCAATTTCTGTCGGAGTAGTGTCAATAAACAATTGTATCATTTTATCAATAAATTGCGTGTTTCCGTTGGCTAGTTTATTTAGCTTGGCTAGAGAATAGTATATGGTGTCTTTATTCATGATAATTTGTTTTTATAAGAAGGGTTTACATAGCTTTCCATTCTTATTTATTAGTTTTTATCAATTCAATAATATCTGTATCTGTAACAATTTCAACAAGTCTTCTGTTTTTCACTTTCTAGCAGATTTTTTTCGGTAGATAGTTGAGTGCGAAAGAAACTTCTAGAGAACGACATCACTAATAAATTTTTTTAAATTTAAGTATATTCAATAATTTTTCAACAATATTATCAGTTATTAAAATGAAATTAGTCGAGCGCTTACGACAATTGTTGAAATAAGTTTCATTACTTGACTGCAACAAGTTGTATGTATTTAATCTGCAAAATCACAAACATTCATTATATTGAATATCATTTTTTGGAGTCGGTGATTTTAATGTCTAAAAATTTAGAAATTTTTAAAACCTGGTTAAATTGTTGTTCTTCATTTTTATAGTGGCTCTAATTTTACTAATTAATATAAAATCTTGTCATTTTGATGGATACAATTCTTAAATTTACACAGTGAAATCAAGTAAAGTAGCTAAACTAGTGCTAAAGTATAATGATGTACTTAAAGAGAGTATGCGAAATGTTGTTGCTGAAGATTTGGTAAATCTCATTATCGTTAATGGCGATGATAAAGAGTTTGAGCTAAAGGACATGATATCTAAGAAAGTAAAATTTAAGGGGATGGTTTTTAGAGAGTTTATGCGTTTAAACTCTAATGTTGTAACAAAGGAGCTATCTGAAATGGAAGAGGTGAAATTATCTATAAATAAAGGCAAACAACGACGGTTAAAAATCTAATTAGTGAATAATTGTTCTTATTGATAAACCACAAATTCCCTATCGAGCGTTATTTCTTTTTTATCTCCCCTTGGGCCTTGTATTATATAGTTGGCAGCCAATTCAGCACCTAATTTATTAGTGAATTTTTGTTTGATTTTCGATATTTTCTCTTTTGCGGATCCTTCAAGTGGATTAATTAACGCTTCAATTCTTTCTTCAATTTCCGCCTGATCTCCCGTATTTGCTAGTTTGGAGTATATTTCTCTAATCTCGGTTTTGCAATCAACCAAATCATGATAAGCTATGCCTTCAGGGTGGTTTAGGTAGAGTAAAAAAAGCGTTTTCTCTAAAGGAGTGAGCTTTATTTCGATGTTGCCATAATCAGGAAGCAAGATTTTTGGGCAATATGTACCTGTTATGTTTAGTTTGCTTAGTTCAGAAGAGCTGCTAAACCCTTTACTGAAGAGCATTTGTTTTCTAACTCCATTAATGATTTCTAACACTTGATTAGTTATTGTTCTTTCAATACCTTTGTTATTTATTATTTCAACACATTTGAGGCAAATGTCAGCAGTTCTTAGTTTGAGAATTATCTGTTCTTTTTCCTGACAAAAGTCATTCATGCAACCGATAGGTTTTTCATGAAGCCCATGCGTAAGCTCTTTTTTAGAACCGAACATCATTTTTCTTAAAACAGAAGATGCGCATTCATAAGCCACAGGAAATTGATGCTCGCAGTCAATGAAGTAATCCCAGTAACCAGTATGAACAAAAAGGTTGTTCGCTTTTTCGGTGCCTCCAGTAAACCAATTAAGTTCATTTCTTCTTTCTGTTAATAAGATTACGAAATCTTCTTTCCCGATGTTGTTGTGTTTTCTAAAGTCGTTACATTCTTTGAATATGTTTTTCCATTTTAAAACGTCTTTTTCTTTAAAGGGATTTGTAAAAAGCTTTTTTGGTTTGTATGAGACGTCCAAATCAGTATCAATCATTTCATAAGCCATGGAGTAGTTTGCCATAGGGATAGTTTCGTAAAACCCTTTATCGCCAACAACTTCTTCATCCAAAAATTCTGGGTCGATATCTATTTCTTTTTCATGAGAAATAAATGATAAAGGCCCTTCAAATGCTTGTAAAACATTTACAACCTCCCAATATCTTGGGAGGTTGTATTCGTTGCTTCTTATTAGATGGATATTAATCATAAGGCTAATTTAACAATTATTCATGATTAAGAAAATCGTCATAATTCTCTTCAGAATTACGTTTTTTCATTGCCATTGCCATGTAGCTTTTGTTTAAAACTGTTGTGGTCCTTTTGTAATCTTCTTTATCAAACTTCATTGCATTT
>Ga0209406_1000796_pt1 | contig 24244 bp, 15 predicted proteins | sample COGITO_mtgs_1204_FD_184808 | JGI IMG/M metagenome (GOLD analysis project Ga0209406, IMG submission 184808) | Pelagic marine microbial communities from North Sea - COGITO_mtgs_120426 (SPAdes) (version 2) | ecosystem: Environmental > Aquatic > Marine > Epipelagic ... | reverse complement strand
TAGATTTAAAGACTTTATAATTAGAATAGATAAGAAACATCTCTTGTTTCTTTGGGAAACAATTAAACTTCATAATTAATTTTAGCTTGAATTTCTTTGATAGTTCTTTTCTTTTTAATCACCCCCGATAATCTAAGAAGTTTAAAATAATACTTATCAAAATAAAAGTTAAGAATAAGTTTATTACTTATTATTGCTAAGTTTTGGATTTTTTTATTATCAAAATAATTAAGCCCAGCCATATTATTAGTAAAAAAAGACCTAATTAATTCTAAGGCCTTATTACTATTTGTATAAAATATTAATTGGGTCCATGTAATAAAATACTTAGACTCTATAAATTTCTCCCATCTTTTAGAGTAATTATCTAGATAGATTACATAAGTAGATGAAAGACTAGAATTAACTTTATCAAGTAGAAGGTGGTAAGTCCAAAATGTAAAAAGTACTTCATCATTTACATCGGGAAAGAAATATCTATCTTCTTTTATAATAGTAGTACAAGTAGGAATATTTTTATTAAAAAATAAACTTTTCCTTGGAAGAAAACATATATTAAATTTAATATCTAATAAAATATCATCTATAAAAAGCTGTATTGATTCACGAGCATTAGTATATTTTAAATGTGTTTTTTTAGAATCCTTAATCAATACATTTAAAAGAAGGGTGAAATCAGTTCTAGAAATTACTAAATCAATATCTTCAACATTCTTTGTGAAATCAATTGGTCTTAATAAAAAATATTTAACTGAATTTTTATCAAGATAATTAAAGATATTCAAAAGTCTATCTCTCATTTAATAATGCATTAATTTTTAGGTACGCGAGATCGTAGGTTTCTTCAATACCATACTTAGTTGTATCAATAGTTAAAGATTTTATTCTATTTGACTGAACATATTTTTTATATAATCTGATATATTTTAATATTACATCAGATGGTATCTCTTTCTTTCGAGAATATATGATTTCAGGGTCGCCCTCAAGAAGAATTATAAAATCTGGATTTGGAAATAATTTTAAGGTATACTTATGAAATAAATTTCTAAGCTTATCTCTATAAACAATAGAGCCTACATATTTATCTATAGGACATCTATCAGAAATCAAGTGTTTTTTTTGAGATAAATTAAAGTAATAAAAATCATTAATAAAAATGAAAATATATTTTAAAAAAGTGTTCCATTTTCCAGATTTTTGAGAATACAAAAAACTACTAAAATATTTATACTTTCTGCTTTCAATATTATTACCAAAATAGATATATTCTAAATTATTGTAACCTTCAGCTAACTTATTAGCTAAAGTTGTTTTACCAGTACCATCAGGGCCTAAAACTGTAATTAACATTAATTATTTTTTAATTTAATCATCGATAAAATAGTGGGCTATAAAAATCAATATTTTCTTAGATTCAAATTATTGTTCCTAATACAAAAATAAAACCAATTAAATAAATAAACTATTAATTAGTAAAAGAATAAATGTTATTTAATAATCTTTTTAGTAATATCTAAAATTACCTGATTAATGTCTTTTGATAAATTCAGCAAATACATAGCAGGAATAAAAAGTAATAAAACACAAAATGATCTCCACAGGAAATTAAAATAAACATTTTCAGTTACTGGAATATAAAAGCTTAAATAATAAATAATGGATAAAAGAAAAACTGTATAAAGTGTTTTAATACTAAAAGGCTGAATCCCCATTTTCCAATACATAAACATCATTTTAATGGTGTTAAAAAAGAATACTGACAATAATGTTGCAAAAGCAGCTCCATTAATGCCAACAATATCATATGCAGCTAAAGGGCTTGTCGATGGAATAAAAATGAAATTTGTAAATAAAGTAAAGCATAAAAGCATGAAGTTTGAGTACAAATCAAACCTATAATATTTAGAGTTTGCAATAATTAGTCCATTAACCCCGGTGGAGACATTAAATAATTGAGAAAAAGCAATAAAAAAAACCACTAATCTTCCACCCTGAAACTTCGCAGGAAATAAACTTAATGCATCATCTATGTTTAACCAAACTCCTAAAAATATTAACCCTCCTAAAATTAACTGATTTATTGCAGATTTAACATAAATATCTTTGATAGCCACTAAATCGTCATTTCCCCAGGCTCTCGCAACTAAAGGCATACAAATAGAACCAATAGCTCTTGCAGGTACTCTAACAACATTTCCAATAAAATATGCAACTGTATAAAAAGCTACTTCTTTATATCCAATTAATTTTCCAATCATCACCATATCTACTTTAGAAACCAAAATAGCTGAAGCACCACCTGCAAGAACATATAAACCATAAACTACAAGCTCTTTACTTTGGATTTCATTAAAACTAAACGTTAATTTATAAGTATATTTTCTAAATACATTTATCGAGAGAAAAATTGCCATTCCTAGATACAAAGCGATATATAATTTAAGAAATGTAGGAAAGTCAATATAATTAAACCAATGTAAAAATAAGAGTATGACATTCATACCCTTTAGAAAAATCTCTTTTAAAAATATTGGGAAAGTTGAATTTAGAATTGAGTAAGAAAGTGAACAAAAAACTTCAAAAAATGAAATAAATGCAACTAAAAAAAACACTAAATGAAAATTTAACTTTAATAAACTAAAAGTTTTTAATTCGTCAAGGTCATCTGAATTTGGTTTTATGAAATCTAAAAAATTATGTTTAAATAAAAAATAGAGAACTAAGACTAATAAAAACCCAATTGATGGTATGAGGAAAGAGAGTGATATTAATTGATTTTGATTTTTAACTCTTGGAAAGAAACGAATTAATGTTTTAGGAGTCCCTAATAACGAAAATGCTGAAATCATGGTAGAATATGCAACAATGACCTGTAATAAACCTAAATGCTCTGGATAGACATTAAAGACATTTGGATATAATATAATGGTAGAAAAAGCTCCAAATGCTATACCTGTGTAAAAAAACAAAGAGTTTTTGATGCTCTGATTTTTAACTATTCCCATTATTTAATTGAACTTTATATAAGCTAATATAGTGGGAATTTTACAAAAATGAATGATAGACAATATCAAAAGCTTCAGCATAATAGCATAAAAACTATGTTTTGTAAAATTTAAAAGATTAATTATTTTCTTTATGATACTTAATTTACCTTCGGATTAATTTGTAGACATCCATTCAACATGAATTTGGTACTGGTTGCCGATTATTTTTAAAAATTAAACATTAATATTCATTATTATGTTTGCTAATTTCTTCTTTCTAATTTCAATATCAAAGTTTTCTATGGCTCTGATTCTAGAATCTGCAAACCTTAATTTTAATTCTTTTTTAGAAGATTTTGTCAAATCTAGAACTATTTTATTTAATTCTTCCTGATTTCTTTTTTCTAAAACTATACCAGTATCACCAATTATAAATGGAATTATGTTAACTTTTGATCCAACAGGAATGCATTTACACATCATAGATTCGACGAGTGAGCAGCCAAATCCTTCAAAAACTGATAACTGCAAATTAAATTGTGATTGATTATAATATTCTAACAATCTTTCCTTTGAAATATGACCAAGCAAAATTAAATTTTTTGGCTTAAGTTTTAGATTTGGGATAGTATCACATCCAGCTATATAAAATATACAATTTGGAAATTCTTTTGCTAACTCTATAATTAAATCTCCCCCTTTTAAAAAAAATTGTTGGTTAGAAAAAACAGCAATAAAACTATTTTCTATCATCTTAATATTTGGATTAGGTTTCCAGAAATTTGAATCAATTCCATTGTAAATAGCTTTAAACTTTAATTTATCTAATTTGAAAAATGAATCTAATCCTTGATTTTTTTCAGCATTATCACCATTGTATAAATTTTCAGTCTTAACTAGACTCTTACTAACTGGTAAAAGAATTGAAGCGTTTTTTATTGATGATTTAATTATTCTTTTTAAAATAGGTTTCCTTAGATCTCCATAATTTAAAGAGGGTATTGAAGCGCAATCTGTTCCATGTAAAATAATTGCTACAGGAATATTAAATAGTCTTCCAATTATAGATGGAAGGTATGACCAATGACCTGCAAAAGAAATTACAATTTTAGTAACTTTATTTCTTAAAGTATATAGCTTAATAAGTAATGAAATATGGTTGGCAATTACAGAAAATTTATCAATCCAAAGCTTAGAAAATAAAATAATTTCATATTCATTTTTTAAAATATCAATGTCAACTTTAGTAAAACTTGGAATTCCATTTGAAATAAATAATAATTTTGATTTTTTATCCATTTAAATTCAGTTTATCAAATTATATAATCAATTTAATTATCGTTCTATACAGTAAATACGAGTCATTAGCTCAAAACTTTAATCAATAAAATTAACATTGAAATCGTGTAATTAAATATAATAAGCAATTTAATAGGCTCTCTTGTTTATTCCCTCAATAAAATTTATAAATGACCTATTTACAACCTTATTTCCTCCTGGAGTTGGATAATCACCTGTAAAATACCAATCTCCTGTATGATTTGGACAAGCTTTATGTAGATTATCAACGGTTTGAAAAATTATTTTTACTTCAGCATTAATATTTTCGTGTTTTAACAAAACTGAAATCTTATCAGAAATATCTTGATCTGAAAAGGGTTTATATATAAGTTGAACGTGATTTTTGTCTTTTAAAGTATTGTCAATTTCAGATTTTTTACATTTTTGATATACCTCATCAATTATATTTTCCATTCCTTTACCCTTCAATAAAGCAATTGCAGCCTGAAAAGCAATAAAGTCTCCAATTTTAGCCATGTCAATGCCATAACAATCAGGATATCTTATTTGAGGGGCAGAAGAAACAATAACAATTTTTTTAGGTTCCAATCTGTCTAATATTCTAATAACACTTTGTTTCAAAGTTGTTCCACGGACTATAGAATCATCAATAATTACTACAGTATCTTTATTTCTTCTCAAAGATCCATAAGTAATATCGTATACGTGGGCTACCATTTCATCTCTAGAGTCATCTTGAGTTATAAATGTTCTTAGTTTAGCATCTTTAACCATTATTTTTTCTGCTCTAGTTCTAAATGATAAAATCTTCTGAAGTTTTTCATCATAAAGCTCGGAGTTTGGGTCTAGAGATTTTATCTGCTGATTCTTCATAGTAGATAAGCGATTTTCTAGCTCCTTAATCATCCCATAGTACGACATTTCTGCAGTATTTGGAATAAAAGAAAATACAGTATTTACTAAATCGTTATCAATAGAAGATAAAATTTGATTTACTACAAGACTACCCAATTTCAGTCGCTCTTTGTAAATATCTTTATCTGTTCCTCTTGAAAAATAGATTCTTTCAAATGAACATTTTTTTATTTCTTTTGGTGAATTTATTTCCACTTCTTTATTAACATTGTCTTTCTTAATGATCAATGCATTACCAGGTTTCAACTCATTTATTTCTTCCCACTTAACATTAAAAGCTGTTTGAATCACAGGTCTTTCAGAGGTTACTACAAAGACTTCGTCATCTTCATACCAAAAAGCTGGTCTTATTCCGTTTGGATCACGAATCACAAAAGCATCACCATGTCCAAACAAACCAGCCATTGTATATCCTCCGTCCCAATCTGATGAAGCGTTCTTTAAAATTTTTTGAATGTTTAAATTTTCTGCAATTAAATTCGATATTTCTTTATTATCTATTTCTTTGTTAATGTATTCTCTAAAAAGTTTGGTGTTTTCTTGGTCTAGAAAATGTCCAATTTTTTCAATAATTGTAACTGCATCCGAAACAGCTTTTGGATGCTGGCCAATATTGACCAAAATATCAAATAGTTCTTCAACATTAGTAAGATTGAAATTTCCGGCAACCACCAAATTTCTAGTCATCCAATTATTTTGTCTTAAAAAAGGATGACAGTTTTCTACTTTATTTCCTCCAAAGGTACCGTACCTTAAATGTCCTAAGAATAGCTCCCCTGTAAATGCTTCGTGAGACTTAAGGTAATCAACATCAATTAATTTTTCAGGCTCATTTTTATGGAGAATCTCGAACCTTTTATTTATGTATGAAAAAATATCTTTAATGGGTTGGCTCTTGACACTTCTGTATCGACTAATATATCTTGTTCCTGGGGCGACATCAAATTTTATATTGGCAAGTCCAGCACCATCTTGTCCTCTATTATGCTGCTTCTCCATCAATAGGTACATTTTATTTAAACCATAAAGTGCCGTACCGTATTTATCTAAATAAAATTGTAATGGCTTTTTTAATCTTAAAAGAGCAATACCACACTCGTGTTTTATAGGGTCACTCATTAGATTTTTTTAACTTTAAAACAGTACAATTTTTCATTTATTCTAACTTATATTTGGAAAGATAAATATAATCGGTTGTTTAATTTGAAAAAACTTTTTAAAAATAGTGTCTTGTATAAATTAATTCTATTTGGAGGTTGTTTTTTTATTCTAATAACAACTTATGGAAATGAAAAACCAAGGTTTATTTCAAACTATGGACAGTTTAAAAAAAATATCGTTTTCAAACTTGAGCACAGAGCAGGAAACATATATTTTGAAAAAAACAAAGTTAAGTTTGATCTTTTTGAAAGAGCTAAAATAAATGCAATTAAGCATGGAGATACAAGTTTTAAAAATGTTTTGGGGCATGTTTATGAAAGTAATTTTATTGGATGTAATGAAAATTTAAAAATTATAGGGAATGAAAAAATAGATGCTTTTTACAATTACTTCGTTGGAGCTGATTCTACTAAATGGAAGTCCAATGTTCCTATTTATAACAAATTAAAATATCAAAGTATATATGATGGAATTGATTTAAGCTATTACTCATATGGTGGTAAATTAAAATATGATTTTATTGTTCGTCCAGGTGGCAACACCAATTCAATTAAAATTCGTTATCGAGGCTTAGATAATATTTATATTAAATCCGGGCATCTTATTCTTGAAACTTCTCTAGGAAATATAATTGAGCAAGCCCCATTAAGCTATCAAATTATTAATGGCGTAAAAAAGATTATAAAATGTGCATTCCATCTAGAAGGTGATGAACTAAGCTTCAAAATTTTGGATCGTTATAATAAGAACTACCAACTAATTATTGATCCTATTTTAATCTTCTCCACATATTCAGGATCTTCTACAAATAATTGGGGAGAAACAGCTACATACGATAATTTAGGGCATCTTTATGCTGGAAGTATATCTTTTGGCAATGGGTATCCATTTTCATTAGGCTCCTATGATATTTTCTTCAATGGAGGAATAGGAACTGGTAATAATGGAACGGATATTTGTATTAGTAAATTTTCTCCAAACGGAGATTCTCTAAAATACAGCACCTATCTTGGCGGAACTGGAAACGAAAACCCGCATAGTCTGGTGGTTAATTCCAACAATGAATTATTTGTTTTTGGAAGTACTGGCTCTTCAGATTTCCCCTCCACTCTAAGTGCATTTGATACTTCATTTAATGGAGGAGATTTCTTTGGTTTTATAAACTATCCTCAGGGAACATCATCTTATTACTTAGAATACCCTAATGGAACAGACATTATAGTAACAAAATTTTCTAGTGACGGAAGTAATTTATTGGGTTCTACATTTGTAGGGGGAAGTAAAAATGATGGTATTAATGAATCTGGAGCAAATAATTATAACGGTAATAATCTATGTCATTTTTATGCAGATGAGTATCGTGGAGAAATCACATTAGATGACCAAGGAAATTGCTATATAGCTTCGAGTAGTTCTTCATTAGATTTTCCATTAGTAAATGCTTCACAGACCACAATAGGAGGACAACAAGATGCAGTTGCCTTTATGTTAAATAGTGATTTGTCTTCTTTATTATGGAGTACTTACAATGGTGGTTCTAATGATGATGCAGGATATTCAGTTCAATTAAATAATCAAAATCAGCCACTTATTACTGGCGGAACAATGAGTAGTGACTTTTTTACTACTAATACAGCTGCAAACCCAACATACGGTGGTAATATTGATGGTTTTGTAACCAAATATCTTACTTCCAACGGGAATCTTTTAGCCTCAACCTATATTGGTGACGGAGGTTTTAATCAGTGCTACTTTGTACAAATAGATTTAAATAACGATATATTTTTATTTGGCCTAACAGATTCTTCTACCAATGTTTTCCCATCTAATGTTTATAATTCTACAGGTTCACAGTTTATTCAAAAGCTAGATTCTAATCTGTCCATTACTTTAGTCTCTACTTGTTTTGGAAATGGAAGTTTAGCCAAAAATATTACTCCATCTGCTTTTTTGGTTTCAAACTGTGGACTTATTTATATTTCTGGTTGGGGAGGATTAGGTGGCCCATCAAATCTAATAAACGGAACATCTAATAATATGCCATTAATGAATTCTTTACAAAACAATACGGATGGAGCTGATTTCTATTTAGCAGTTTTTAATCAAGATATGCAATCGATGTTATACGGAGGCTATTATGGCGGCAATCAAAGTCGAGAACATGTAGATGGTGGAACTAGTAGGTTTGATAAAAATGGCAAAATCTACCAAGCTGTTTGTGCTGGTTGCCAAGGCAATAACGATTTTCCAACAACACCTAATGTAGTTTCCAATACCAACGGAGGACAATTTTGTAATCTTGGTGCTTTTAAATTTGATTTAGAAAGTATAAGTTCTAGTATTAGTATCCCCAATTACTTCGCCTGTCTACCAAATTCTTATCAATTTACAAGTCTTTCACAGGGAGGCAACCAATACCTATGGGATTTTGGAGACGGGAACACATCAAATATGGATAGTCCAAATCATAATTATAGCGATACTGGAACTTACAATGTTAGTTTAATTGTTTCTGATTCTAATGCCTGTGTACTTTCAGATACTGCAAATATTCAAATTAATATTTATGCTGTAAACAATGCTTTGGTTATTGGTGATAGCATTTTATGTCCCGGAACAGTATCCACTCTAAATGCTTATGGAGGTTCGCAGTTTATTTGGTCTCCAACTAATTCTCTCTCAGATAGTCTTTCACAACAGGTAATTGCTACTCCATCTGTATCGACTACCTACATGCTAATAGCTATTGATAGCTGCGGAGTGGATACTGCCTATTTTGATGTTAATATACCAAATGATGTTTACCAGACAAGCAGCGATAGTGTAATTTGTAAAGAAGACAGTTTGATACTATTTGCAAGTGGTGGAATTACTTACCGTTGGTCAGGAACTAACATAATATATATAGACAGTGCAAATCCTATTATAAGTCCGACCCAAAGCACAATGTATTATGTAGATATCACCACCCCAAACGGTTGCGTGTATACAGATTCTGTATATATTATTGTTGACATTTCAATCCCAAATATTATTCTTCAAGATACCGTAAACTTGTGTTTTGGAGACTCTATATTGGTTGCTCCATCGAATATCGAATCTGCTATATGGAGTCCATTAATTAACCCTTACGATACAATAGGAAATAATATATGGATTAAAAGTGATTCTAATATGACTTTTTACATGAGTTCTCAAAATGCCTGTGGGCAGTCCTCAGATTCCATTGTTGTTCTTGTTTTTGGATATTCTGGGAGTGCGTTTGGAGATACATCAATTTGTATTGGTGATACTGCTGAAATATATGCACAAGATGGAACAGAATATTTTTGGTATCCTGGTAATAGTTTATCAAATTACGACAGTAGTTGGACCTATGCATACCCATTACAAAACACACTTTATAAAGTAATCGTCGAAAATAGTTTTGGATGCAAAGACACATTTGAAGTGTCAGTCAATGTAGCTCCGTATCCTTTTGTAAATGCTGGAACAGATTTCTGGATGAATTTTGGTGAACCTATAACTTTAAATGGATTTACAAATACAAATAATTATTTCTGGGAGTCTAGCTCTTGGGTGTCTTGCTATAATTGCTTAAAACCTCAAATAAATCCTACGGAAACTACATTATATATATTAAATGTTACAGATTCAATTGGCTGTTTGGATTCAGACACGGTTGAAGTCAATATAAGGGGTTCTATTTTTGTCCCCAATACCTTTACACCAAACGGGGATTTAAAAAATGATGAATTTGAGATAGTTGGAGAAAATATAAAAAGTTTCCAGTTATGGATATACAACCGATGGGGGGAAGAAATATACCATACTACTGAAATAAATAATTTTTGGGATGGAAAATATTTAGGAAATAAATGTAAAATAGATAGCTATATATGGACTATTGAGTATTTTGATTTTGACAATACTTTTAACAGCTTAAAAGGCCATATAAATTTATTAGAATAACTAATCTATATATCTTTTATCCACTTCCATAATTTCTCCAGTTTTAGGACAAGTTCTTAACTTTTCATTGGAATAGAACCTTTTAAAAACTGCTAAAAAATCTTTTTCTATATTGGTTAATTGGAAATATTCTTCATACAATAACTCATTAGCTGTATCAGAAAACCACATCAATCCATCTTTATGCTCTTTGCTTCTTTTTCTTTCAATAACTAAGCCTATTGATCCTTCAGATCTTATTGGAGAGTGGGGCACTTTTGCAGGTAATAAAAACATTTCTTTCTCCTTAATTTTATATTCCACTAATTTCCCCTCTTCTTGAGTTTTAACAATGATATCTCCTTCAATTTGGTAGAATAATTCTTCAGTTTCGTTGTAGTGATAATCTTTTCTAGCGTTTGGTCCAGCTACAATCATCACTATATAATCTCCAGAATCAATATATAGATTTTTATTACCAACTGGTGGTTTTAATAAGTGTCGGTTGTTTTCGATCCATTCATTTAAATTAAAAGGGGCTTTGATTTCCATTTTTAAAGTTTTAAAACATTAATTTACACAAAAAGAAGATGTGTGCTCTTTAATTTCATTATAAAACATTTCAAACTCTTTTTCAAAGTCAAAAATTGAAGACTCTAAAATATCAAAACAATTTTCTAAATTATCTGAGTATTTTATTCTTTTTCCGATGCCATTAAGAGCTTTCTTAATTCCGTGTTTGTACTGGTAATTGGTAAGCCAGTCGTCTTTTTTCATGTATTGATACATATAGAGGATGCTTTCAGGCATCTTATTTTCAAATCCATCTAAAATTCTATAAAAACGAATTATTTCTTTATCTAATTGTATATTTTTATGTTTAAGCTCGTATTGCCATAATAGGTAATCATAAAGAATATCGTTTATGACCCCTCCCATTTTTGGAAATTTTTCATAGAATCTTCTTTTGCCAGCTAAGTAATGGGGATTGGTATCTGTATAATGATCTATAAATCGATGTAGCAAAATACCTTTCTGAATATTTTTTGACCAAATTAGATACGATTTTCCTTTTATAGCGTCAGCAATAAAATTCCCAAATAAAACTTCTTCATTTTTTCCTGAAAGAACTAGATGAGCAAGATAATTCATCTTTTTTAAATTAAAGAAAATACAGCGTCTGCCAGGGCTAATTCAGAACTTTGAAAAGATTCAAGTACGTTAATAATTCCTGCTTTTTTAAGTGCTTTTGTCGTGCTTGGTCCAATACTTATAATTTTCTGATTATTAACTTTATTGGAAAGTAAAAATGCCTCAACATTACTTGGGCTTGTAAAAACCAAATAATCGTGATTTTCCACCTTTTTATCTATTGAAAGGGTCTGGTAAGTTTCTACAATAATTTTATTTCTATTATCGATAATACTTTGAACAGTTCCTAATGACTTATTAGACGATGGGAAAAAAACTATTTCGTTAGAATTCACCATTGAAGAAAACCCTTGAGCAACATTAGTTGGGACTCCTTTTCCAATAAAATCAACTTTTAAGCCCTTTTTTTGTATGTATTTTGCTGTAGACTCTCCAAATGCAGCAATTTTTTTTGATTTTAAACCACTCTTTAAATGCATTATTGAATTAAGTGCAAAAGCAGAATTAATAAATATCCAATTGCAGGTAGGAATTGTGTCAATTTTTATAATTTTCATCTCTATCAAAGATTCTGCAGTTAGAGAAACTGATGAAGATTTAGTCAATTTATTAAAAATACTATCCTTGGCTAAGGATCTGGATATCCAAATAGAAAACGGATTTATTTTGCTGTTAATTTTATTAACTATTGTTTCAATATCGGAAGACTTGGAAATAAATCTGACTGGTGTTTCACTTACTTTGTCTGAATAACTGACCCATGATGTTCTTTCTCCATTTTGATCTTTTACAGAATAAACTCCAAATGGAGAATGACAACCTCCATTAATACCATTTAGAATTTTTCTTTCAAAATTTACATCTTCTTCACTGTCTTTGTGGGAGACTTTCTCTAGGATTTTTTTAAGGTCTTTGTCTGATTCTCTTACTTGGAGACCTAGGGCCCCTTGAGCTGGAGCAGGAATAAATGAACTTACAGGTAATTCTTGAACGTAGAATTCAGAAAGATTAATTTTTAATCTGTTAAGTCCTGCCTTTGCTAGGACAATAGCATCGTATTCATTAGTTCTTAATTTATTAATTCTTGTGGGGACATTTCCTCTCAAGTCTTTAATAATAACATCCTCACGAAATAAAAGCAATTGATTTTTTCTTCTTGCCGATGAGGTTCCAATAACTGGAGATTTAATAATATTTAAAATCATTGATTCATCAACAGAATTTGGATTTATTAAAAGAACATCTGCCGGGTCTTCTCTTTTTGGGATAGCGGCAATACAGAGTCCTTTTGGCTGGTCTGTTTCAAGGTCTTTTAGTGAGTGGACAGCAAGGTCAATCTCATTATTTAAAAGTGCGTTTTCAATTTCTTTGGTAAAAAAACCTTTCCCTTCAATTTTATCAAAACTTAAATTTTGAACTTTATCTCCTTTAGTTTTGATTATTTTAATATTGGATTCAATTCCTAGATTAGACAATTTATCTTTCACATAATTTGCCTGCCACAAGGCAAGATTGCTGCCTCTAGATCCTATGGTTATTTTTTTTATTTGCAAAAATTACTTCGTTGTTTCTTTTAGAAGAATGTCTTTGGCCATCTTCATTGGAACACTAATGTATTTTTTTTCGATGTAATCTACCAAACTATTAACTACTTTAATTGCTCCTGGATCTAGTGTCTCTAACTCCTTAGCGAAAACTTCTCTAAAAGCTTTCTGTCTTATTCCTTTTATGCTTTTTGGAACAGAGCTTAAAGCTCTTTCAAGATTTCGCTCTTTTTCCGCTATATAGTATTTAATAATTTGTCTCTCTATAATATCTAGGCATCTATTTATCTCTTCACCTCTAGCTTGTAGATTTTCTTCTGCTCTAACTTTTAACTGGTCTACATTTATAAGCTTTACATTTTCGTTTTCGGAGATTTTAATATCACAATCGTTTGGAACAGCAAGATCTACAATTACGGATTTAGTATTATTCGGGCTAATTTTTTGAAACTTTTCCAGAGAAAGTACAATTTCCTTGGATCCAGTACAACTTATTATAAAATCAAATTTAGAGTTATGGTTTGCCAATTCTGAAAGTGGAAAAACTTCTGCATCTATATTTAAAGTCTCAACTAATTTATGGGCTTTTTCTGTAGATCTATTGTAGATGGTGTAATGATGTTGCTGGTTTTTGCTTGTAAATTTCAACATTGAAGTAACAGTTTTACCAGCACCAATAACTAGTATTTTCTTTGGTTTTTTGGAGATATATTTTTTCAGTTCTAAAAAAGCCAATGAAACAATAGATACAGGTCTAGTTCCAATATTACTTTCGGTATATACTTTTTTTGCTGTAGATATGGTTGATTGCACCAATACTCTTATTACATCTCCACATAAATTATTCTCTCTACATTCTTCAAAAGCCTTTCTAACTTGGGTTATTATTTCTCTTTCCCCAACCACTAAGGAATCAATGGAAGAGGCTACTGAAAAAATATGGTGTACTGCAGCTTTACTATTTATTATCTCAGCTCTATCAACAATGTCTTTTAAATTTGATGGTAATTGATCAGCTAAAAGTTGTTTAATTAACTTTTCTACAAAAGTCTTTGTGATTTTTTTTTCGTGACTTACGATAAACTCAACTCTATTACATGTGGAGAGATACATGAGTTCATTAATATCCAAATTTGTTTTTAAATTTGTCAGAATATCAATTCTTTGCTTATCGTCTAAGTGAAAAAGACCAATTTCGTCAAAATTAAATTGCCTGTGGGTAAACGCTATGATTTGGACTGTATTCAATAACTTTTATATAGTTACAAAAATCAATAATTATCTGTAATTTATTTGTCATCGTATTGTCATTGCTTTAAATAGTTTAGCGAATTTTATTTTTCATTTAATCTAAATTACTTTTAGATTCTACAATCCTTTAAATATTGTTATTTTTACTAATAATTAATTATTACTATAAACTATGAAATACCTTCCAATTGATAGCCAATTATTTATAAATAATAGAGAAAGGTTTGTAAGTAAAACAAAGAGAAATAGTTTAGCTGTTTTCAATTCTAATGATATCTACAACACTGGGGCAGACAGTACACTTCCTTTTACCCAACATAGAGATATATTTCATCTTTCTGGAGTAGACCAAGAAGAGAGTATATTGGTAATTTTTCCAGATTGTAAAAACAAATTACATAGAGAAATATTATTTCTTAAAGAAACTAGTGAGCATATTGCAGTTTGGGAGGGGGAGAAATTGACTAAAAAAAGAGCAACCGAAGTTTCTGGAATTAAAACAATATACTGGTTAGACCAGTTCGAAACTATATTTAGACAACTAGTTATAGAAAGTGAATCTGTTTATTTAAATAGCAATGAGCATTTAAGAACATCCAATTCTATGGAGACAAGAGAAGATAGATTTGTGAAAAAATTTATTTCCGATTTTCCAATTCATCCAACTCTTAGAGTTGCCCCTATAATGCATCAAATCCGATCTGTGAAAGACAGCATTGAAATTGAAATTATGAAAAAGGCATGTGATATTACTGAGAAAGGCTTCAGAAGGATTTTAAGTTTCATTAAGCCAGAAGTAATGGAGTATGAAATTGAAGCTGAGTTAATGCATGAATTTCTTTCCAATAGATCCAAGGGATTTGCTTACACTCCCATAATTGCATCTGGGAAATCAGCTTGTGTTTTACATTATATTGAAAACAATAAAAGCTGTAAAGACGGAGATATTATTTTAATGGATTTCGGGGCAGAGTATGCTAATTATGCTTCGGATTTAACAAGATGTGTTCCGGTAAATGGGAAATTTACATCCAGACAAAAAGAGGTATATAATTCTGTTTTACGTGTGAAAAATGAAGCTACAAAATTGTTAAATCCCGGAGTTTTTCTAAATGATTACCACAAAGAAGTTGGGAAGTTAATGGAGGAAGAGTTATTAAAGCTAAATTTAATTTCTTCTACGGACATCCAAAATCAAGATTCTAAATGGCCTGCCTATAAGAAATACTTTATGCACGGAACATCACATTATATTGGTTTGGACACGCATGACGTTGGTTCTTGGACAGAGCCCATTGAAGAAAATATGGTATTCACAGTAGAGCCTGGAATTTATATTCCTGAGGAGGGGATTGGAATAAGATTAGAAGACGATGTAGTTGTTCAAAAAAATAGTGCTCCTAAAAACCTGATGAGAAATATTCCAATAGAAGCAGAAGAAATTGAGGATTTAATGAACTAAGATGAAGAATGAAAAATTAGAAGAAAAGTTAAAAGAATCCAAACTTGGAGGTGGTCAAAAAAGGATTGATGCCCAACACAAAAAAGGGAAACTTACGGCTAGAGAAAGACTAGAATTATTGCTTGACAGCAATAGTTTTGAGGAAATTGGAGGGTTTGTAACTCATAGATCTACAAATTTTGGATTAGAAAAAACTAAATTTTTAGGGGATGGAGTAATCACTGGTTACGGTACGGTTAATGGAAGGTTGGTTTATGTTTATTCTCAAGATTTTACAGTTTTAGGTGGTTCTCTTGCAGAAGCTCACGCAGAAAAAATATGTAAAATAATGGAGCTAGCTATGAAAAATGGGGTTCCTATTATTGGATTAAATGATTCTGGAGGAGCAAGAATTCAAGAAGGGGTAGTTTCTCTTGGAGGCTATGCAGATATATTTTACAACAATACCAAGGCGTCAGGAGTCATTCCTCAGTTATCGGCAATTATGGGGCCTTGTGCTGGAGGTGCTGTTTACTCCCCAGCTCTTACAGATTTTATATTCATGACCAAAAATACATCTTATATGTTTGTCACTGGTCCAAATGTTGTAAAGACGGTTACTAATGAAGAGGTTACTGCTGAAGAACTTGGCGGTGCCGAAACCCACATGGTAAAATCTGGAGTAACCCATTTTGCTTGTGAAAACGAATTAGATACTATTGAAAATTTAAAAACTCTACTTTCTTATATTCCTCAAAATTGTGAAGAAATTCCCGAAAATTTATCTTATGATTTTCAAGATGAAAAAAGACCACAGCTCGATCTTGTAATTCCTGAAAATCCAAACCAACCATACGATGTAAGAGAAATTATTCATCAGCTTTCAGATGCTGATAGTTTCTTTGAAGTTCACAAAGAATTTGCAGAAAATATAGTGGTTGGATTTTCTCGTTTAGCAGGAAGATCCATTGGGATTATTGCAAATCAACCAGCTGTACTTGCTGGAGTATTGGATGTGAATGCTTCTGTAAAGGGTGCAAGATTTGTAAGGTTTTGTGATGCGTTTAACATTCCTCTTCTAGTTCTAGAAGATGTTCCTGGATTTCTTCCTGGGACTGACCAAGAATGGAATGGAATTATCACAAATGGAGCAAAACTATTGTACGCTTTTTGTGAAGCAACAGTTCCTCGAATAACGGTGATAACTCGTAAAGCATATGGTGGGGCTTATGACGTGATGAATTCCAAACATATTGGTGCAGATATGAATTTTGCGTGGCCAACAGCAGAAATTGCAGTTATGGGAGCTAAAGGAGCTGCTGAAATAATTTTCAAAAAAGAAATACTTAATTCTAAAAATCCTGAAGATAAACTTCAGGAAAAACAAAACGAATATGCAGCAATGTTTGCCAATCCTTATAATGCAGCTTCAAGAGGCTATATAGATGAAGTTATTTTACCTTCAAACACGAGAGAAAAATTAATTAAAGCATTTAAAATTTCAGAAAATAAAAAGGCAACTATTACTAAGAAAAAACATGGTAATATTCCATTATAGAGAAACTCAATGATTTGAAAAAAAATAATAAATACATTCAGGTTATAATTTTTCTAAGCAGTTTTGCTCTATTGGGCTTTTTACTAATTCAATTGTACTGGGCTAAGAATACTTTCAACGAGAAAAAAAATAATTTTCAGACATTATTTGAGATTTGTGTGACTGAAATTGGGGATGAGCTAAGAGAAAAAATTCTAAACGAATCCAATTATTCCATTCCTAACATCGGAGGAAATATTTTACCTATCCAAAATAGATTTGGAAGTAAATCTGAATTTTCAGACACCCTTAAAAAAATAAGTAGCTCTGATAAGTCAATTTCAGAAAAAAGAAAAAATTTATTTAGAATAATTAATAAAAAACTTGCGCTTAACATAAATATTAATCTGGAAAAGGTATTGGATGAGAAAGAAGTAATTTCATTAATTGAGATATCATTAGAGAAACATGGGATAAAAAATGATTTTCATTATAGTATAACAGATGAAAATGGTCTTTTGTTTATTTCAAACTTTGAGAATATTGACAATTCTATTTTAGAAAGATCTACCAGCTATTCTGTGGAGTTTTTAAATGACGACTTATTTACAGAAAAAAGAGTTTTTACTTTATATATTCTTAAACTTCGTTGGTCAATTGCAAAATCCTTTACTCCTATTTTTTTACTTTCAATGGTCTTGATTTTAATTATTCTAGGAACATTTATTTATAGTATTAGAATAATTCAAAATCAAAAGAAAAACACTCGAATTAAAACAGATTTTATCAATAATATGACACACGAATTAAAGACACCTATTGCTACAATTGGCCTTGCTTGTGAAGCATTAACAGATAAAAACATAAAGCTAGATAATTCAAGTAAAAATAGGTTTCTTAAAACCATAAAGTCTGAAAATGAAAGATTGGGAAAGCTAGTTGAAAATGTTTTAGAAAGTTCTGTTTCTGTAAAAGCTAGTCCAGAACTTAAATTAGAAGTTTTTAATATTGAAGAGGTAATAAAAAAAGCTATTAAATCTATTCAACTTTCTTACAACACCAGAGATGGTAAAATTAAGACTGACTTTTTGGCTCATAATAAAATTATTGAAGCGGACAAGCTTCATATAACCAATGTGATTCACAATTTATTGGACAATTCTTTAAAATATTCTTCTAAATCTCCATTGGTTACTATTTCTACTAGAGATGTAATTGGCGGACTAATTATCAGAATTAAGGATAATGGCATAGGAATTGCAAGAGATAACCATAAAAGGATTTTTGAAAAATTATTTAGAGTCCCAACTGGAGACTTACATAATGTAAAAGGTTTTGGTTTGGGACTGAGCTACGTGAAATCAATTATTGACTTACATAAAGGAAAAATAATGGTAGAAAGTACTCTAGGTAACGGTAGTACTTTTACAATAAATTTTAAATCCTCTAAAATATTAGAGTCATGAATAAAGAAATAAGGGTTTTATTGGTGGAGGATGATTCAAATTTAGGATCAATCACTTCAGATTATTTAAAAGCAAAAGGATTTAATTGCTCATGGAAAACAAATGGGGAGTTGGGATACCGTGAGTTTGTCAAAAACCAGTACGATATTGTTATCTTAGATGTAATGATGCCTATTAAAGACGGATTTAGTACTGCAAAAGACATAAGAGGAATTGATAAAAAAGTTCCTATTATATTTCTTACAGCAAAATCTATGAAAGAAGACACCTTGAAAGGCTTTGAAATTGGGGCGGACGATTACATAACCAAGCCATTTAATATGGAAGAATTAACTGCTCGTATTAGCGCAATTTTAAAAAGAGTTTCATCTGTAACAGAATCTCATTTTGACGATATAAACATTGGCAAACTTACTTTCAATCCGAAAATGCAAATACTGTCGAAAGATGATTTTAGTGTTAGTTTAACCACAAAGGAATCTGATCTTCTTATTTTACTTCATAAAAATGAAAATGAAATTTTAGAAAGGGATCATGCCTTAAAGGCAATATGGGGAGATGACAATTATTTCAATGGAAGAAGTATGGATGTATATATTGCCAAACTTAGAAAACATTTAAAACATGACGAGGATATTCAAATCATCAATGTTCACGGACGTGGATTTAAATTATTAACCTAAAACTACAGGCTTTTTGTTCTTCCTCCATCTACAGGAAGGTTAACTCCACTTATATAGCTTGCCTTGTCCGAGGCCAAAAACACTACAGCATTGGCAACTTCAATTGGCTCAGCAATTCGTTTTAGAGGTACTTGATCTGCCATTTGTTTTTCAATTATACTTTCTTGAAGGTTAAGTTTTTGCGCTTTGTTTTTTATTATTTCTTTTAATCTTCCTGTATTGGTTGCACCAGGTAAAATATTGTTAACAGTTATATTATGTGGCCCCAATTCGTTGGCTAATGTTTTAGCCCAATTGGCTACTGCTCCTCTAATTGTGTTAGAAACTCCTAAGCCGTTCAATGGTTGTTTAACAGACGTAGAAATAATATTTATTATACTTCCTGTCTCTCTACTTTTCATTCCTTCAAGTAAACATCCGAGTATTTTATGAAAAGATATAAGATGTTGATTGAAAGCGCTAATAAGTGCTTCAGTACTAGCTTTTTCTAATGTCCCGCTTGCTGGTCCTCCAGTATTATTAATTATTATATCGTAATTTATAGATTTATCTAAGATAAATTTATTAATGGTTTTTTCTAAGTTTTCTGGATTGCCAAAATCAGCAACAATATAAGTGTGTTTTTGATTCCCGTTATTGGGCAATTCTTGGCATCTTTTTAAGAGACGACTTTTATTTCTTGCAACTAGTGTTAGGTTCCCACCATTTTCGGCAAAAAGCTTAGCAGATTCCCATCCGATACCATTAGTGGATCCACTTATAAAAATGTTTTTGTTTTTAAAAGATAAATTATTTCCCATATTTATGATATACTTGTTTTAATTGCAAAAATATGGAAATATGTAAAACTAATACTATTGTAGCTTATTTTCACAAAATTAAGGCATTAGAAAAATGTTAAAGTGAAAATTAAAAATTAGACTATTAATTTTTTTTATAATTAAAAATTCCTATGTTTATAGATTCATTGTTAAAAAATCAATGATTTATAATAAACTAAACAAATAATTATGAAAAAAATTTACACATTTTTATTATTAACACTAACTGTTATGTTTGGATACAGTCAAACATATAATATTACATTAGAGGTTAATACAGCAAGCATTTACAACACTGGTGGAGTCGTAGGACCAAACGGAATGTATGCAGGTGGTGGATTCGTCGGGGATGCACAAGGTTTACAATTAACTCAAAGCACAACAGACACCCTGATTTGGTCAGGTGTAGTACCTTTTGACGGCACTAATGGTATTCACTATACTTTTTTAAACAGCCCAACCTGGGGACAAGATTGGAATACCAAAGAAAATTTAAATGGTCTACCTTGTGGCGATGCTTTAAATTATAATGACAGACCTCTTCCAACAATTACTAGTGATACAACAATTAAGCATTGTTTTGGCACTTGTGACTTTGATGGAAGCTGTCCTGCAGCACCGAGCTCGTTTATAGATATTACTTTTACGGTAAATGTATCTTCAATTATTACTCTTGGAGGAACTATAGATCCAACTGGAATATTTATTGCTGGTGGTGGAAATTTTGGTAATCCAGGAGATAATGCCATGACTGATTTAGGAAATGATGTTTGGAGTATTACAGTAAATAAGCCTGTAGGTTTTACGAGTGATTACACATTTACTAATGGTAATTCAGGTTGGGGAGCAAAAGAAAATATTTCTGGTCTTTCTTGTGCAGTTCCTCCTTACAGTGATAGAAATTTAGCACCAGTTTACTCAGATACAACAATACAACATTGTTTTGGTACTTGTGACTATGATGGGACATGTACTAACGTAGTGTTTCCACCAAATTACACCTTCCAGGTAGATATGAATCAGTCTGGTTATGGAGCAACAGCTGTTCCTTATTTAAGAGGGGATTGGAACTGGGGCGGTTCAGGTGATATGATGACTGATGTTGATGGTGATGGTGTTTGGGAATTTACAAAATCTATTGCTGGGTCTGCTGAATATCTTTTTGCTGTTGATACTGGTGGCACAGTTGGATGGGATGTTAGCGAGTCTAACGATCCAGGTCAGCCATGTACAAACGGAAACGCACAGTTTACAAATAGAGTTTTAACAATAGCTACAGCTGATACTACTTTAGGTGTAGTTTCTTTTGGAAGTTGTTATCTTCTTGGTCTTCCTCCATGTTCTCATACGTTTAATATGTACGATAGTTATAGCGATGGCTGGGATGTTGGATCAGTTGATGTAGTTGTTAATGGTGTTACCGTTATTACTGGTGCTACTCTTCCAAGTGGAGCTTCTGGCTCTTTACCTTTTAGTGCAGGTGCCGGAGACTTAATTGAACTAGCAAACTGGAATGGTGGAAATTGGCCTTCTGAAATTACTTGGGATGTTACTGATGGTCTTGGAAATGTTATAGGTCAAGGTGGTACAACTACAACTGCTGTAGGTTATGGAAACTGCCCTACATGTCCTACACCAACTGCTTTAACTGCATCAAATATTTCTACTACTAGTGCTGATTTAGCTTGGACTCCAGGTGGTTCAGAAACTGCATGGAATGTAGAGTATGGTCCAGTAGGATTTACTTTGGGGTCAGGAACATTAGTTGCTGTGACAACAAATCTTTATACGCTTAGTGGTTTAACTTCAGTAACTAATTACGATATATATGTGCAAGCAGATTGCGGTGGTGGAGATGTAAGTCCATGGTCAGCAGCTGCAAGTTTTGGAACACCTGCTGCTTGTGGCGATAATGTTGGTCCTATATGTTATGGCCCTGGTAACACGCAAGTATTTACTGCACAGGTATCGACACCTGGAGATTTTATCACAGTTACCGTTTCTCAAGGAAATACAGAAACTGGTTATGATAACTTACAGATGTATGATAGTTATGATGGTACTACAGGTACTCAATTATACGATGCAGATGGCGACCATACTGGAGTATCTATCACTTCAACAACTGGTTCTATTACTGTATTTATAGACGGTGATGGTAGTTATAATTGTCAAGACGGTGGTGGTGGTCCTTATACACCATTACAGTTTACAGTAACTTGTTCTGCTCCACCAGCGTGTGTGGATCCAACAGGACTAATGGCTGGAAATGTTACTGCAAGTGCTGCTAACTTAAGCTGGACAGCTTTAGGAACAGAAACTGCATGGAATATTCAATACGATACAGCTGGTTTTACACCTGGTACAGGAACAGTAGTTGCTGTCACAAGTAACCCTTACACATTAACAGGTCTTACTGCTCAAGCGTCTTACGATTATTGGGTACAGGCAGATTGTGGAAGTGGAACAACTAGTGCATATGTTGGTCCATATACTTTTACTACTCAGTGTGTTGCAGTAACTGCACCATATACTCAAGATTTTGCTACTGGTGCTTTACCAACTTGTTGGGATGAGAACCAAGCTTCTGGTTCTGGATGGGTATTCTCAGGAACTCCTGGATATGCTGCTGGATCTAATGGTAGACCTTCAGGTACTTATGCTTGGATAGATTTCTCAGGAACTGATGTTGGAGCTGTTTTACATGCAGTACCAGTTGATGTTTCTGCAACAACAGCACCACAATTGGTATTCGATTACTTTAGTTACCATGGTACTGATACAGTTACTCCGGCTAATGCAATGTTTATTGAAGCAAACGATGGCTCAGGATGGGTAGCTATAGATTCTATTAGAAATTCAATTACACCAGGTTGGAATACCTATTTTTACGACTTAACTGGATACGATGTGTCAGGTGTTGTTAGTTTAAGATTTAGAGCCGAGTCAGGTGGTTCTTCAGATGATTTCTACAATGATATATTAGTAGATAATGTGAAAGTTAGACAAACACCTACTTGTCCAGAGCCTTTCTTTTTAACTTCAAGTAACTTAACTGCTACTTCAGCTGATTTAGCTTGGACTGCAGGTGGAACTGAGACTGCATGGAATATCCAATATGGTGCTGCTGGATTTGCTCCAGGTACTGGAACAGATACGAACGTAACTACTAATCCTTACACATTAACAGGACTAACTTCTGCTACTACATATGACTATTGGGTACAAGCTGTTTGTAGTGCCAATGATTCTAGTCTATGGTCGGGCCCACATACGTTTACTACTCAGTGTGGAACTTTCGCAGCTCCTTTTTCTGAAGGTTTTGAAACAGCAGGTTCTTTACCGCTTTGCTGGGCACTTGGTGGAGGAGAAAACTGGTTATTTAATAACTCCGGTCCAAACCACGTAGGAAACGGTGGAGCCTTAAACGGTAATACGGTTACTGGTAATTATTATGCTGTGGTAGATGCTTCAGGATATAGTGGTGCTAATGGAAGTGCAACTTTAACCTCACCTATTATTGATGTTTCTACTTTAACTAACCCAGAGCTTTCTTTTTACTTAATTAGTGATGAAGAAGGAACTGGATTCAATTCAACATTAACCGTAATGGCTACTAGTGGAACTACATGGGATACTGTAGGTTCTTATACTGGAAATACTAATGGATGGGTGCCAAGATATATTGACTTAAGTGCATATACTTCAACGGTTCAGATTCAATTTGCTTTTGATGAAGATCCAGCTAGTGGAGCCTATTACGATGATATAGCTATTGATGATGTTACAGTTGGTGAATCACCATCTTGTTATGCTCCAAGTACAGTTTCAATAGTAGGTGTTGGATCTGACACAGCTACAGTTTCGTGGGTAACTAATGACCCATCTGTAACAGCATGGAATTATGTAGTTGGTCCTACTGGTTTTGATCCTTTAACAGGAACACCTGTTGGTGTTACCTCTGGTGCGGTTACTTTAACTGGTTTAACAGCATCTACTAGTTATGATTTCTATGTACAGTCAGATTGCG
>Ga0209406_1000793_pt1 | contig 24264 bp, 24 predicted proteins | sample COGITO_mtgs_1204_FD_184808 | JGI IMG/M metagenome (GOLD analysis project Ga0209406, IMG submission 184808) | Pelagic marine microbial communities from North Sea - COGITO_mtgs_120426 (SPAdes) (version 2) | ecosystem: Environmental > Aquatic > Marine > Epipelagic ... | reverse complement strand
AAGCACCAACAGAACGCTTTTGTTTTGTTTTAGGGCATCTAATTTTGTTTTGTAGTTTGCCTCCGCTATCCAGTTTATCAGTAATACGAATTGCGAAATACTCATCATCGCAGGGCTTAAAGGCATGCCCACTAATAACATAGCTATACCTGCAAGGTATACTACACGATGAAAGCCCGCAGAGAACATGAATTACTCAGCTACTGGCTTATAAGTGCCTTTTAGAATAGAACTGTACATGCTTGTATCTGATAATACTTCAAACGCCTTTTTCATTTCATCATCGGATGATAAGTTGGTTTCAATTCTACCAGTTTGGTAATAGTATCTGGATACTATTTCGTTTCTTAAAATGAGCTCAAGCTCTGTTTTATGTTTAATGATGTCGTTATCTTTTTCCGTTGCTAATTGCTGCTCTAATGCTTCAATTTGTTTCATGGTGGCTTCAGTACATTTTTCGTTTTCTGCAACTTCTTTTAAGCCGTCAAGAATTCTTTCCGTTTGTGTTTCGTGTTCAAAATCTTTTGATTTCGTATAGCTCACAAATGCATTATATTCCTCATCTGAAAGAGAAAATAATTTAGCTGGAGGAATCGAATCATGGGATAGCCTATAATTAGTTGCATAATCAAAGAAAATCGTGTTTCGTAACAAGCTGCCAATAATTTGAGGTAACTCGTTTACTTCTACCTTAAGGTCGGGCTCAATACCTGCTCCATCAAAAACAGGTCTTCCATTAACGGTTTCGAATTGAGTTATTGATGAATCAGCAACTTCTTTAGCTTTTCCTTTCTCATCTTTGTCATTATAGTCTAATCGCTGAATGCATCTTCCGCTTGGGGTATAGTATTTTGCAACAGTTACTTTAAGTTTCGAGTTATAGCTTAGGGGCATAGTTTGCTGAACAAGTCCTTTTCCGAAAGAATTTTGACCAATAACTACCGCTCTGTCCAAGTCTTGCAGCGTGCCCGAAACAATTTCGGATGCAGAAGCTGAATAGGGATCAATTAAGACAATTAATGGAATTTCGGTGTCAAGGGGACTATTTCGAGTATTGTAAGTCTTATTCCAATCGGTAATCTTACCTCTTGTGGTGACAACTTCTTGACCTTTCGGTACAAAAATATTAACAATTTCTACCGCTTCTATAAGTAACCCTCCTCCGTTTCCCCTAAGGTCAAAAACCAATGTTTCCATGCCTAGAGAGTCTTTTAAGGTGTTGAATGCAGCTTTTACATCTCTGCTAGCAGTTTCTGTAAAGGTATTTAGCTTGATGTATCCAATGTTGTTTTCTAGCATCCCGAAATACGGCACCGCATCGAGAGTAACTTCTTCTCTTACTATTTCTTTAGTAAGAAGCCCTTCTGTCCCCGGTCTTTGAATTTTCATGACTAGCATAGTGCCTGGCTCTCCTTTTAAAATTTTACTGAGTTCACTGGTGGTCTTGTTAAGCGTTGATTTCCCGTCAACTTCTAGAATAACATCTCCAGCCATTAAGCCTCCTTTTTGTGCAGCAAAACCTTCGTAAGGTTCAGAAATAACGACAAAACTGTCTTTTTTAGTAATCAATGAGCCGATTCCTCCATATTGACCAGTAGTCATGAAACGGTAATCTTCAATGTCAGATTCTGGGTAATAAACTGTGTATGGGTCGAGTGATTTTAGCATCGCATCGATACCAGTTTTCATTAACTTTCCGGGCTCAGTATCATCAACATAGTAAACATTTAATTTTCCATATAGGGTAGTGAAAATATCTATGTTTTTAGAGTGCTCGAAATAACCATCGGTAAAATTGAATGATACTATAGAGATAACTGCCGTTATAGCAATTATTAGTAAAAGTTTTATTCTTTTCATTATAATCATTTATGGAACAGGATCATATCCATCACCTCCAAAAGGGTGGCAAGATCCAATTCTTTTAATTGTTAAATATAATCCTTTTAATGGCCCATGTTTTTTAATTGCCTGAATACCATATTCAGAGCAAGATGGCGTATAGCGGCAAGTAGCAGGAAGAAGCGGTGACAGGGCAGCTTGATAAAACTTAATTATTTGTGTCAATATATAACTCATCTTTTTGCTCGTATGCCTTTGCTAAACGTTGTAAAGATAAAATTATTTTAGAGCAGATTTTGTCGTAGGATTCTTGCTTTGAGCTAGTGTAAACTATTGCAATTGTTAACGTCTGATTTAGCTTGCTAATGTTTTTGTAAAGTTCACATTTAGACAGTCGATAAGCCGCAGATATTTGCCTTTTGATTCGGTTTCGGTCAACTGCTCTGTTAAATCTTTTTTTAGGAACAGTAATTAATACCTGAACAGGATATTCACTTTCTATTTCATTTAGTGAATGAATGATTCGAAATGGAAACTCGGTAAATGATTTCCCATTATTGAAAAGAAACTCAGTAGCTTTTGTGCTAGATAGTTTTTCTCCTTTTTTGAATGTAGATGTCACTGCTATTAAACTGAGTGGAGTAGAATTGTAACATAACCGTTAACTTTCTGCGTCTATTTCTTTTTGTTCGCGGCCTTAATGAACCTTTCAATTGCCATTGTCATAGATGGTGTTTCAGGCGTTGGTGCTTGAACATTTAAACTAAGACCATGGTGTTCAACTGCTTTAGTTGTAGTAGATCCAAATGCAGCAATTTTAGTTCCATTTTGCACAAACTGCGGAAAATTTTGAAACAATGATTTTATACCAGAAGGACTAAAAAACACAAGCATATCGTATTTTATTTCCGCTAAGTCTGAAAGATCACTGCACACCGTCCTATAAAGAGTTGCTTTTGAATATTTAAATCCATTTTCTTCTAGTAATTTGGGATAATCTGCTTTTAAAATATCAGAACAAGGGAAAATAAAATTTTCGTCTTTATGCTTTTTCATTACATCCAACAAGTCTTTAAAAGTTGTTTTTCCGTGAAAAATTTTCCGTTTTCTAAATACTACGTATTTCTGTAGATAAAATGCAGTAGATTCCGACAAACAAAAGTATTTCATGGTGCTAGGGATGCTTACTCTCATCTCCTCTGCTATCCTAAAATAGTGGTCAACAGCATTTCGACTGGTAAAGATTACAGCACCATGATTGAGGATATTGATTCTAGTTTTTCGGAATTCCTGTGCTCCAATTCCCTCTACATGAATAAAAGGCCTGAAGTCAATTTTTAAGTTGTGTTTATCAGCTAAATCGAAATATGGGGATCTTTCTGATTCTGGTTTTGGTTGAGAAACTAAAATTGATTTAACTTTGCTCATCTGCACCCAAATTTAGTAGTTAGTAATCGAGTTTTAATGAAATCCCTCCTGAATCAGCCTATTTTACTTGGAAAAGTTTTGTATAGAACGATTAGCGGTAAAATTTCGAAGGTGCAAATGTACAAAAATAAGTAGATTAAACTACCGACTTTTTGCTTAATTGCTGTTGTGGCCGATTTTACCAGTCTTAGTGCCATAAAAAGAAGTAAAAAGACAAATGAGGATTGTATGACGATCCCACTATCTACATCTATAAAATTCAAGACTATAAGAAGCGGAATTAATGAAACGCCAGCTGCCAATGTGAAAGTTGTGTGATTAAATAGGTATTCCTGAACTTCATTTTTTAACCCAGATAATTTGCCACATAATAACATGGAACCCCTCTTAACTATAAACAATACAATAATGAATCCGCTAAAGGTGAGAATAAGTTTTGATGCATTCCAAGAGATAAAAGAGAAGGTGTTATTTGCGGCAAACGCGAGCATCGAAAAGCATAGTACGTAATTTACGAAAAGTAGTAAGGTGCTTTTGCTGACAAAAGCTGTTTTGTCCTTAAAGCTTTGATTCATACTTCTACTACTCAAAATAGCTTCGAAGACTAAGCGTATTTTGTTTTTATCTGTAGCTAAAACAATACCAATCAGCGAAATGGCAAATAAGATGCTTATGATTGTAATGTTGTCAGCAAGGGTAGGAGAAGCTTTATATATAATATTAGCTGCAAAGCTAGTTTTAGAAGTAAATGTCGGTTCGAAACTCACGGTGTAAAATTACCGTTTTCCTACATTGAATACTCTAGAAATGTTAAAACCTGCTTTGATTCCTAAACCCCTCCAGGACTCGTTATTGTAAGGAAGATAATTTCCTGCAACAATACCTGCTGCATTGGTAGCAACTAAATGAAACACGTGACCACCAGTTTCTATTTCTACGCCAATACCAAGCGGATTGTAGAATGGGGTCGTGGTATTGTTTTGCCTGTATTTTGAGAAAACATAGAAGTAGTCGATTAAAATTGCAGTACGCTGCGTGATTTTAAATCTACCGCCTGCTCCTAAAGCAAACATTGTGTTTTGCTCTTCTGCTCCATTTTCAGGATTAACGTATCGTCTAATAATGTTTCGGTGCGTTAGAGTAGGTGCAATTTCAAGAGAAATACGTGGCCCAAATTTACGCGCAATTATCAGTTGGTAGGTATAATTAAATCTATGTGCAGTTTTCAAATACAGGCTATCTGGATCTTTTTGAGGAGTGAAACCAACTTGCCCAAGCAAGACTATAGAGACAGGGACTTTATTGTTAGTTGTTTGAGTGAAAGGTCTAAATTTAAAGCTGCCATCAATTAATTCTTGCCTTTTACTACGAGCTATTCCTACCTGCAGGTAATCAGTAATTCCATAATCGAAAGAAATGCGAATATCGTTCACATTGTCCATTCCGAATAAATCGTGGGCTTTGTATAGTCCAACACTCCCAAACCGATGTGTAACCCGAAAATCTAATGTCTTTTTCTTTACGGTTTCATTAGAATGTAAATTGATTAGTCTCTGAGTTTTAAAGGTTGCTTGTACTTTTTCGTTACCTAATTCTTCGGTCGCTTCGGCTTCTAACATGTCCATGAGATCATCCTGGGAAAATGAAACCAGAGAAAAAGCAATAAGAAAGAAAGCTAAGAGACAATTTATCTTCAACATATATGAAATGTTTATTTTTTTGGTTCGTAAACCAATTTAGCGGTTACATCAACCACTTCAGCAATATTTTTCACAACAATGGATGGGATATCAATATCATGATCTTTAAGCTTAATTTGGAACTTTCCTTCGAAAATTAACTGACTATCTTTTACGGTAATGGTTCCATTAATTGATCTTTCTTGCTCAACTCCGTGGATTGTTAGTTTTCCAGTTGCAGAGGCATCATAAGTTCCGTTTTTTGTGTAGTCGAGTTCTTCATTAATTGTCCCTGAGAATTTAGCAGTAGGAAATTTCTCAGTCTCAAGATAATTTTCATTGAAGTGCTCTTCCATTAAAGGCTTTTCAAATTTGAACGAAATTACAGGAATAACAAACATTAATGTTTTAGTAGATATTTTGAAAAATGATTTCGTTTTTTTGTTAATGGCTTCAATTTTTTCCAAAGGCGAATCAGAATAAAATTGGATCTCAGATTCTGTAACCGCATATAGGTCTTGAGCTGAAATTGAAAAAGTTACCATTGAAAATGATAAAATCGCTAGAATAGTTTTCATAATTTAATTTTTAGTTGTTTGTTGCATCATTATCGAGCCAACATTGTATCAAGTCTCTGTCGGATACCGAAAGAGGTCCGCCAGGAGGCATATCTTGAAGAATTAACACTCGATTTTCAAATGGCCCGCCATTATCAATTTTGGCAAATAAGCCAGAGTAAGCAGTGAAATCGCCAGAGCCGAATCCAGTTGAATGACAACCTGCAAAGGCACAATTTTGATTAATAATGGGTTGAATATGGGTTAAATATTTGCACGTATCTGTACCTGTTGTGTCTATAGTTGTCGTGTCGGTAACTCCTCCAGTATCAATTATTACAATAGGAGGCGGTTCAAGCTCCAATTTGTCTGCAGTACAGGAGAACAATATCATGCAGCAGAAAGCAACAGGTACAATTAGTCTCTTTCCCATATTAAGTAAATTTAACTTACTGTATAATCAGCTTTTCGATGTTTGGTACACCATCAACACTTATATACAATAGATACGTACCTTGCTCTAATTCCGAAACGTCAAATTGATTTACAGAATTTGCAAAGCTTTTTACTTCAGAACCTTTAAGGTCAAATAAAGTAATAGTTGCCCTTTTGTCAACTCCTTTAATGGTAAAGTAGTCGGACGTAGGATTTGGATAAATATTTACATCTGCATTAGCAAATTCATTTATCGCAATACCATTGGCAACATCTTCAGCAGCAGGTTGTGAATCTGTGTAAATCACATCGCCTGTTGCATCAGTTGATCCATCAGCACCATTTCCAGCAACATAGAAAGTAACATCGCCCGAACCAGAAGAAGGCGCAGTCCAGGTCATGGTCCAACTTTTTGAACCAGTGCCAAATGTGCCTGTATTATTATGAGTAACTGCGTGGTCAGCAGTAACGGTATAAATCTCACTGTTTCCACCTGTAGCAAATGTACCTGCTTTCGCGTTCGAAGAGTGCTCTGCGGTAATTTGAAATCCAAACATGCTCGCGCCCGTTTCTGCAACGGAAACAGTAACGTTATATGTGCTTCCGCCAACATAACCTGAAGCAGGGATGTCAGTTGCTATCATGCTTGTTGATGAAGCTGTTGAAGGGCCATGACATTGTCCGCAATCTTGGTTTGCATCACCAGGAGATCCTGATCTCCCATCCGTACGACCCCCAGAACTAGATGTTAAAATTGTTGCGAATACGGCTAATGTAAATATAGAAAGTACTGTTTTTTTCATAATAGTTAGAATTTACAACACCAAATATAACAATCTCAATTAATTACACCAAAAATACTTGCTAAGACAATCCTGTTTGAGCTTTATACGAAAGTTATTTTGCTATTTTTGCTGCCCAAATTAAAACCAATGGCAGACGATAGATACGAAGCACACGATTATTATTTGATGGATGATTTGCTTAGTGATGAGCATAAACTTATACGAGACTCAGCAAGAGCTTGGGTAAAGCAAGAGGTAAGTCCTATAATAGAAGATTATTATGAAAGAGCTGAATTTCCAAAACAAATTATACCGGGCTTAGGTGCAATTGGGGGTTTCGGACCTTATATACCAGAAGAATATGGAGGACCAGGATTAGACCAGATTTCTTACGGTTTAATTATGCAAGAATTGGAGAGATGCGATTCTGGCTTGCGCTCTACTTCATCTGTTCAAAGCTCTTTGGTCATGTACCCAATTTGGAAATTTGGGAGCGAAGCGCAGAAACAAAAATATTTACCAAAGCTAGCAACAGGTGAATTTATCGGATGTTTCGGGTTAACAGAGCCTGATTTTGGTTCTAACCCTGGCGGAATGGTTACTAACATTAAAGATGCCGGAGATCACTACATTCTTAATGGTGCTAAAATGTGGATATCTAACGCTCCATTTGCAGACTGCGCTGTGGTATGGGCAAAAAATGAAGAGGGTAGAATAAAAGGGCTTATTGTAGAAAAAGGTATGGAAGGATTCGAAACTCCTGAAATGCATGGAAAACATTCCCTTAGAGCATCTGCTACAGGCGAGCTAATTTTCAATAATGTTAAGATTCCTAAAGATAATATATTACCGAACAAAGACGGTTTAGGAGCTCCGCTTCAATGTTTAGATTCGGCTCGTTATGGTATTGCTTGGGGCGCAATCGGTGCCGCACTTGATTGCTATGACGCTGCTTTACGTTATTCTAAAGAACGTATTCAGTTTGGAAAACCAATTGGCAGCTTTCAATTACAACAAAAGAAATTAGCTGAAATGATTACTGAAATTACTAAAGCACAATTATTGACTTTTAGATTAGGTCAACTTAAAAATGATGATAAAGCTACGTCAGCTCAAATTTCTATGGCGAAACGTAATAATGTTGATATGGCATTAAAAATTGCTCGCGAAGCGCGACAAATGCACGGTGCAATGGGAATTTCTAATGAGTACCCAATGATGCGCCATATGGCAAATTTAGAATCGGTAATTACTTATGAGGGCACGCATGATATTCACCTGTTAATTACCGGAATGGATGTAACAGGTATTCCCGCTTTCGAATAATGAATGAATATTAAAATTAAAACACTTCGTGAGGTTCGGTCAGTATTTTAATTTCTTGCCCTAATTCATTGGCTTTCGGTCACATGAACCATGCGTAAACTTTTTCAAAGGCAAAAGCCTCAATTATAAAAATAGGGAAATAGCTAAGTCGGATAAAATTATGAACGGAATCATATTTGCCTGTATAATGCGATTCAGATGGGGATTGCCCGAAAATAAGGTGTAATGCGTACATGCAGATGTATTCCCCAGTATGGAAAGAGATACCATAGATTAGCGCTCGCAGACCCCAATGAAGAGAATATATAAAGGGTACTGCTATAAGCAGCCAAAATGCGCTCAGGGCAACGCCATACACAAGTATGTATAAAATACTCCAGTAACCAAAAAATCGCACATCAACTTTTTTTCTACCCTTTTTGATGTATTGTTCGATACTGTCGCACGCGGATGTGAAAATCACCTCAAAAAAACATCCAAACGCGGAAAAAAGTAGCCCTAACTTAATGTAGTCCATAACATTCTAAAATTATCATCAAAACCTTCGCCAAACATCTTTTTATTGGCTTCAACCTTTTGGTAAACTGCGTTTTAAGGCAGTTTAGATTTTGTTAGACAAACGTGTTGATATTTTTCGAATATAGATAATTAGCTTAACTACTCAATTTTAATTTTTGGTCAGTTTAATCAACAATCCTCCAATTTTCATTTCCAGTGCCTCCCCAATTTTCATTAGTTATACTTATTTTCTTATCAGAAATGCTTGTCTATACATCTTAAGTCTAGGCAATGTTGGCAAACAATAATCATTACTATATAACCAATGTAGAAATTCGTACTTGTTCATGTGAAACTGTTTTAAAAAGGTATAATCCTGGAGCATGGTTATGTTGCCAGCCAATTTGGTGGGTAATAAAAATCTATTTAAATTGCATGTGAATAATTTAAAAAATGGGGAAGAAGAAATCGAATAGCAGAAAAGCCAGTAACACCGAGCCTTTTCCCGACTCTGAACATGAAAGTATACCCATCTGGCCATATTTTTTATTAGCCTTTGTTGAAGGAGCCACTGTAATGGCAGTGGAATTAGTTGGAGCAAAGATGATGACGCCTTATTATGGATCATCACTGATTGTTTGGACAACAGTAATAGGCATTACTCTATTATGTCTCACCATTGGATACTATTTGGGTGGGCGATTATCCATGAAGTATAAACCGCAAAATTTAGTTTTTGTACAATTAATGATCAGTGCGGTATTGATAGGGCTTATGCCCATAATTGCTCATGCTATTCTAAAATTTACTGGTGATTTCAACTTCTATGTTGGTGGGGTATTATCCGCTATTTTGTTGTTTGGATTACCTCTAATATCCTTGGGTAGCACTTCTCCTGTAATTATTTTATTAGCGACAAATGACGTGAAAAAATCTGGAAAAAATGCTGGTCTTGTATACTCGATATCAACTATTGGGGGTATTTTCATGACGTTTCTTCTTGGATTTTTCATCATTGAGGAATATGGTATTACAGTCCCTAATATGTTTGTTTCAGGAGTATTGTTAATTACGACTACATTATTGTTGTATCGGAATTCGAGATTGATTTTTATCTCTGTTATCTCTTTGATCTTTCTTTTGGAATCTAATTCTGTATACAAGTCAAATATTCAGAATACGGTTAATTCGAGTACATTTAATATCCGCTATGAAAGTGAAGGATTGTTGGGTCAGTTAAGAGTGCTCGATGAGTATTATCCGGATGTCGAGGTTACTGATCGCTCTATGTTGGTAAATGCCATTCCGCAAACATTTGTGAATGCCGCCACTGGTTATTCATATTGGTATTATGTTCACATGATTTCAACCATATGCTCATCTAAGCCAATTGGAAGTGATATTTTATTATTAGGTTTTGGCGGAGGAAGCGTAGCAAGTGAATTAACCCGACTGGACCTGAATATAGACGCGATCGAAATAGATAAACGCATGTATCAATTATCTAAAGATTATTTTTTATTCGATCCTAAGAATACGAATTTCATAGTTGATGATGCCAGACATTATTTAAAAACTACAACTAAGAAATATGACGTCATTGTTTTCGATATGCTCAAAGGGGAGGTACAACCGCCATATGTTCTAACCAAAGAAAGCTTTGAAGAAGGTTTAAAGATATTAAAACCCGGAGGGCTTTTGCTAGTTAACTTTCAAGGGCATTTTGATGAAGTAGAAGGCTTGCCATTCCGTTCAATTGTCGCAACATTGAAAGCAGCCGGTTTTTCAAATACTGTATTTCATGTAGAAAATTGCGAACCTGATAGTCCCTGTGATTTTATTATTATTGGTTCTGTTGATGTTCCTGATATTTCATTTGATGGAAACAGAATCAATAATTGCTGTATAGCAGAAGGCTTTGTTCAGGATTTATTGATTGGTAATAGAGCGTTGGAAAATAATGTGGGAAAAGGCGATGCTATTGTCTTTACTGATGATCTTCCTATTTTGGAACATATAAATCTTAAATCGATAGTAGAGTGGCGAACTAACATGATTGATAACACTACAAACAAGAGCTTGGAAGAGGGGGTAAGACTGTTTAAATAATTGAAACAATGAATCCAAATAGAAAAAGTAAATATCCCGCATCTTTCTGGTACCTAATATGCATATCAATAATTGAAGGAGGCGCTGTAATGGCCGTTGAATTGTTAGGGGCTAAACTTATAGCACCTTCATACGGGGCTTCTTTGTATGTTTGGGCCACAACCTTGGCTGTTACCATGGGAGGCCTCACTACCGGCTATCTTCTAGGCGGGGTAATTTCAGAAAAGTATCCCCATAAACTTATTTTGCATTATATAATTTTGGCATCAGCAATTTTCGTTACGATCATGCCTTTTACATCCTCAATGATAATGTCTGCAACGCTGGGCATGAATCTCAAAGTGGGAATTGTTATATCCAGCCTCTGCTTCGTATTTCCTCCGTTGGTATGTTTTGGAATGGTTTCACCGCTTATAATACGCCTGATTTCTCGGGAAGTAAAAGAAGTAGGTAATTCTGTGGGCACCATTTATTCCATCTCTACTCTCGGTGGAATTGTTACGACTTTTTTATTCGGATTCCTTTTCATTCCTCAATTGGGGCTTACTTTTAGTACCTACACTACCGCATTAGCCCTCTATATATTTCCAGTTTATTATTTTGTTCGGTTCCGAACTTTTACGTTGAGCAGTTAGAAGAGAAGCTATAACGTCTGATAATTCATTAACTTTTCCGAACCCAACAAAGAATCAAATTATTGTGCAATTTACTTTTTCAGTAACAAGTGATAAGGAAAACATTTAAAAAATCGAGTGCTGTTCATGAAAATGTCGACTAGTCTTTGTAAAGAAGTGGGTTGTATTTGGCAGGTGTAACATCTAGCGATATTGTTTACACTGAAAGAGTTGTTTTGTCTTTAATTTAGTCACCTGAACTCCAAATTAAAGTATTTTCTGCCTTCAAAAATTTAAACTTTCATTGATGCTAAATCACCGCTTTACTTTAGGTTTTGTTTAACTAGTTATTTCAGATTTATTAATTATCATCTAGTGCTTTTCTAAGTAGCCCAATGATTTGACACTCTTCCGTCGTTTCAATAATTTTCACATTTTCACCTTGATGTTTTCGCACTAATTCCCGGTACTGTTCTACCCCCCAGCCATTTGTAATCTTTCGACTACCTGGAATAGGAAATTTTGATGCAGCGTATCTACATGCTCCTGGTGCAAAGTGTATAACTGACCATTTTTTCCGCTGTAATTCTCTGATGAAATCATCATCATTTGTAACGGCAACCATTTCAGGGTTACCTAACATTGGGGGTATTAATTCAATTGCACGTTCAGCCATGATTGGATCACAACCTCTTGCGAGAATACTCTTCTTTGAGTTATCACTGATCGGACTATTACCTTTACCTTCTCTGATATGATTTATTAATTTGTCTTTTGAATCCATAAATAATGTACAACGCTTGACTAAAGTATCGTGGCGGTCATGTCCAAGATACTTAGATGACGTGATGTTGAGGTTAAAAAAATGTAGCCATATGCTTTTGGTGGTACAGTAATTTAATTCCCACACCCATATTCCACCCATATTTTGTTTTCCATTTTAAAAATGTATAATCCGCAATAATCTTCATAGCTGTAGTTAAGATCATCATTATCCCAACCTTCATAATAACTGTCTTCAAGATCATAATTAGCAACTTTTGGCAATAATATTTTAATGACTCTTTTGACTTCTTGGAAGGTGTAATGCTCAAATTCTATTGTTGTCGTTTGATCATAACTTTCACACCCGTAATCTTCCGTAACATTAAAGCAGTTATATTCAGCACGAAATTTGCAATCTTTTCCTGGAATCTCGGGGTGATTAATAGACGCTTTTTCAATTACTTCTTTTTTTTTGGTTACGACAAAATACGATTCAATATATTTTCCAATAACATATTCAGCGTTGTTTATTAATGATGAGTCCAAACCACTCATGAATTTAGCATCAGGAGTAGGTAAAATTGACTCTAATACATCCGATGTTAACGATTGAGGCTTGGCCGTATCTATTGTGATGCTGCTATCGTCTGTTGATCTGGAGTTAATAAGAACGCTATCATTTTCTAATGAGAAAATTTCCACATTTTTTGAGTTCTTATCCTTTACTTCTTGACACGAAGTGATTGCAAAAATTAGGAGTAAAAAGCCGCACGTATATTTCATTTTAATTCGTTAAGCATAGTTTACACAAGTTATATATTAAAGTTTACACTGAGCCAAAACCTTGTATTTTGTTTTATCTAATTCATTTTAAAAGCCAAATCAACAATTTGGCGGTGCTTGTATATAGTACTGGCCTTCTTTAAACGACAACGCCCTATTTGCTATATACATTGTTAGCAGTTTTATTTCATTGTTATTATTGTATTATAAACTGATTCTATTACTTTACTCATTCTCAGTAAATCAAGAGTTTCTATCGTGTCTGTATTTTCGTGATAGTTCTTATTGCGATAAAATGCAGTATCAGTTAACATAAGAGCGCTAAAATCAAATGCCCAATAATTTAAATGGTCAGAAAAGTCAATACCCGGCATTTTAGCTGGAGCCGTAAACTTTTTTGTTTTAATTAATCGCTGATTTTTAAATTGTTTATTGAATGTTCTTGAAAACTGCCCTTTAGAAAATTTGTTAACAAGAGTAATGTAATTGCCTCTATTTCCATATATTAATGAAAGGGGTCCAATAGGGTAATCTTGAGATTTTTTTGAGTCATCAAAATAGCCAATCATTTCTAGACAAAACATTCCGTAAACATTAGTCTTATTTTCATATAAGGATTTTGCGTGGATAAAACTCCCCATATTTTTCGTTCTGAAATATGGAGGTTCTTCTAATGTATAGGCAACTATTTCTATTCTATAGTTTAACTTTTCACCTTTTAATGATTTCGCTAATTCTAAGAGACCTACAACTCCACTCGCATTATCATCAGCACCGTCTTGATTACCACAAACATCATAATGGGCACCAATCACGATTGTTTTAGCACTCTGATTTCCAAATACGCACACAACATTCTTATACTCCTTGTTGTCAACAATATATGGCTGGTAATAGACACTGTCGGCATATTTATTAAAGTCATTAAAAATGTAATTGGCTACATAATTGAGTGATTCAATATTTCTATGATTTCGTGATTTTTCCGTATTTATTATTTTATCTAAATGGTTTTTGATGCTAAGCGTATCTATTTGATTCGCTCTTAAACCATTTGCAAAAAAAATTACTGTAATAATTAAGCTATATATTCTCATTGATAGTTTTTGTACGCTATTGCTGCTTACTTAGGGATATACCTATTGTATATATTTCTACTATATGGTTACTTCAAATTTATCGAAAATAAACTTAACCTAATAAATACTTTCTTTCGCTATCTAACCTTATTACAGTAAAAATAAGGATGGTAAACGACCATAAAGACGAACCTCCATAACTAAAAAAAGGTAAAGGGATACCAATTACTGGGGCTAAACCGATTGTCATACCCAAATTAATCATAAAATGTAAGAAGAAAATTGAAGCAGCACAATAACAGAATACTCGACTAAATTTGGCTTTCTGGCGCTCTGCAATGGCGATTATTTTAATAATCAAGAACATAAATAAACTGATGACTACAAAGCTTCCAATAAAACCCCATTCTTCGCCAACTGTGCAGAATATAAAATCTGTACTTTGCTCAGGCACAAAATCTAGTTTGGTCTGTGTTCCTTGCAAAAAACCTTTACCAGAGAACCCCCCAGAACCGATGGCTATTTTAGATTGATTAACATTATAACCTGCTCCGCTAGGGTCGAACGTTACCCCAAGAAGGTCATTAATTCTATCTTGATGATGTGACTTTAGTACATTTTCGAAAATATAATCTACACTCATGATATATCCGATGCAAATGAGAAGGACTCCAGAAATAACGAATTTGGCTTGCTTATAATTCTTGATAAGCCAAAACACAATTCCAGCAATGGCGGTTAGGGCAATTATTAAAATGTATTTACCATCAAGAATCAATTCGAAAGGTAAATCTATTGAAGAGGTCCGGAGGATTATTGCCAACATAAAAAGCACAATAGCGCCCAATCCGATTAGTAAAATGTTACCCGAAAGGCCTTCTCGGTACATGGCAAATATAAAGGAGCAAAAAACGAGTACTGATCCAGGGTCGGGTTGAAGTAATATCAAAATTATGGGAATGATTAAAATAGCTGCAGCTTGAAATTGACTTTTAAATGACTGCATTTTAACGTTGTACTCTCCCACAAATTTAGAAAGTGCTAATGCGGTGCCATATTTAGCTATTTCTGAAGGCTGCAGGCTTATCGTATTGGCAATTACGAACCACGATTTGGCTCCCTTTATCTCTTTCCCAAAAATAAGGACAGCAATAAGTAAAAGTATACCACCGAAGTATATAACATTTGAAAATGTGCTAAAAAAGCGTTCTTCGAGCATGAGCATCACTAAACCTAGACCAAGAGCGGTGCCAATCCAAAGTAGTTGTTTTCCATAGCTTTGCGAGAAGTCGAATAAGCTTTGATGATCTTCACTATAAGTTGCCGCATAGATGTTCAACCAGCCCATTAACATTAGAGTTAGAAAGATTGTAATAAGAGCCCAATCTACGTTTTGAAATATGTTAATTCTATTTCTCACTTGATATTGATCCCATGAATAAAATCTGCAGCTAAAATGCGTTCCTCTTTTAAAGTATCGGTGATTCCTCCTTTAAGGTACTGTTCCATCATAAGGCTAGCAATTGGCGCAGCCCATGTTCCACCATACCCGGAATTTTCAACATAAACGATAATTGAAATTTCTGGATTATTTTTTGGAGCGAAGGCCATAAAAACGGAATGATCTTCACCATGTGGATTCTGAACAGTACCTGTTTTTCCGCAAACTTCTACGCTATCAATTCTGCCACTTCTTGCGGTACCGTGTGCGGCTTCAACAACTTGTTGCATGGCATCTATAACAACATCGTAATGCTCGGAGGCAACGGTCGTTTCGTTTTTAACTAAATACTTCTCGGGAATAGAATCATTCTCCCTAATCGATTTAATGAGGTGAGGAGTATAATAATATCCTCGATTGGCAAATATCGCAGCTAAATTTGCCATTTGAAGAGGAACAACAAGCACCTCCCCCTGACCAATACTTAATGAATAAATTGTGCTGTATGCCCATCTTCGTTCTCCGTAAAGTTTGTTGTAAAAATCTACCCCAGGGATGTTACCAGACTTCATCAATGGAAAATCGATATCTAACTTTTGTCCTAGCCCAAAACTAGCAATGTGGTTCTCCCATTTTGCTAAACCTAGCTGACTATCACTAAAAATGCTGCGGCTTTCTCCTTGCTGTATAATTAGTTTTACGGCATCATGAAAGTAGGGATTGCAAGAGAATTGAATGGCTTTTTGCAAGTTCGTTGGTGCTGGGTGATTATGGCAATTCATTGGTTTTTTGTCGCAAATAAAACCAGTACTTTTTTTTATTACACCCTCCTCTAAACCTATTAAAGCTTGCACCAATTTAAAGATTGAACCCGGAGGGTATTGAGCTTCCAACGCTCGATTAAACCATGGAGAGAGGGAGTCATTGTTCGAAATGGAGTTGTAATATTCTGTCCTCTCGCGGCCAACTAATTTATTTGGGTCATAACTTGGGCTAGTTACCAATGCAAGAATTTCGCCTGATGAAGGCTCAATAGCAACGATACTGCCAGTTTTGTTTTGCATAAGCCGTTCTCCGTAAGCTTGTAAATCACCATCCAGTGTCAGTTTTATTTCGAATCCAGCTTTTGGAATCGTATCATATTTTCCTCCTTTGTAGCTACCCTTAATTCGCATATGATTATCGCGCATTTTTATAGCTATTCCTCTTGTGCCACGAAGCTCTTCTTCGTATTGTTTTTCTATTCCAGAGGCACCAATTTTATCTCCACGTTGATAATATGGAAGGCGCTCTAAAATTGATGGGCTTACCTCATTTAAATAGCCTAACGCATGACCAGCCATCGATGAAGAATATTTTCGCACAGTGCGTTCTTCTCCAAAAAAGCCATTGAATTGGTATAAACTTTCAACTATTTTTGCCCATTCTTCAGCCGTTATACTTTCGGATAGGACTGAAGCTTTGCGTGTCGAATGCTTCCGAATTTTCACCATACGCTTGTCAAATTCTTCCCGAGTTAAACTAATGAGTTTGCAGAATTCGTTGGTGTCAATATTTTTTACCTCACGTGGAATGACCATTAGATTATAAGCAGCTTCATTATAAACTAATAGCTCGTTATTTCGGTCGTAAATTAAGCCTCTGGGGGGATAAAGTGTCACATGTTTTAACGCAAGGTTATTCGCAGATAATTTATAGGAATCATCAATTACTTGGATATAAAACAATCTAAAAATGTAGGTTATTGCTACTACTAAAAAGATGGCAATGAGTATGTATCTTCTATCTTGATAGTCGTTCATGGCTACTTTTTACGGTAAATTAGTAGCTGACTAATCAGTATCAAAACAATCGTGAATAATGAACTTAGGAGAGCCCTGCCTAGCGTTGAAAAAAACTCAGTAAACCGAAATAATTCGATAGTAAATAAGAAGGCATGGTGGAGAAATGTTAAAATACTAGAGTAAGACAAAAACCAAACTAAACCCATGTCTTGAATCGTTGGCGAGAGAATAGGGTCGTAGCCATCTCGTGGAGCAAATAATTTAAGTAAATAGTTTCTAGAATAGGCCATAAATAAACTAGCGGCAGCATGCATACCTACAGTGCTTGTAAAAATATCAATCGATAAACCGAGGAAAAATGCCGAAACGAGAGGTAGCCACTTTGGAGAATCAAACGGAAGCATAAGAATGAACAATATATACAAGTATGGGTTAATGCTGCCACTAAACGCAACGTTATTAAGCACGAGAACTTGCAGGAGTATAAGTGCTACAAAACGTATTGCTATTTTAGGAAGATCATTAATCATTGTTCTCCTCTATTTTTTCCTCCAGTTCTTGTTGCTCCGTTTTAAGAAGATTTTTGACAATATAGACGTATGATAGATTATTGAAATTGGTAGTCAATTCTATTTTGATGTTGTAAAAATCACTTCCAGGAATTGCCTTAAATTCGCTAACAGTGCCTGCTAGAATTCCTTCAGGAAAAATTGTAGATGCCCCTTTAGATAAAACCGTATCTCCAACTTGTAAATCAACATGGCTAGGAATTTTATTTACAGTAGCAGTGGTTGAATTATCATCACTCTCCCAACTCATTATCCCAAAATAATTATTCTTTTTAAGTTTAACGCTAATTTGTGTATTACCATTTAAAACCGAAACCACAGCAGAATAATGTGCAGATACATCTTTTACCAAACCAACTAGTCCTTTAGAGCTAATTACACCCATTCCAGGTTTTATGCCTTGTTCTGCTCCTTGATTAATGATGATGTGGTTGTTTCTTTTGTGAACTGAATTGTTTACCACTTTGGCGCTAAGGTATTTGTATTGTTGAAAGTAAAGAGTGTCATCAATATATACATGCTTTCCGCGCATCTTAATAAAAGATAAACTAGATGCAGATTTAAGTTTGGCATTTTCTGCAGCAACTTCTTCACTAACTCTTTTAAGCTGAAGATAATCAGTTACACTTGAATACGCAGAATATACCCCGCCAGACATGGCATTGGCATTACTAACAAAACTAGCTTTGTGAAAGCGGTTGGTTTGAATAAGAAGGGTAAAAGCTATAAACTCTAAAATGAGGAATAAAATAGTGAAATTGTTCTTCCATAAAAAGTTTACAATGTTTCGCATTCAATTTAGCTCGTTTTTATCTACGAATAAGGAAAGGGAAACGATCGGCATTTTTAAGCGCGATTCCCGTTCCTCTGGCCACAGCTCTTAATGGATCTTCGGCAACATGAACAGGTAATTTCGTTTTTAGCGAAATACGTTTATCTAAACCCCTAAGCATCGATCCTCCCCCGGCTAAGTATATTCCAGTTTTGTAAATATCGGCAGATAACTCGGGAGGTGTCATTTCTAATGCACTCATAATTGCTTCTTCAATTTTTGCAATTGATTTGTCTAAGGCATGTGCAATTTCATTGGCTGATACATGAATTTCTTTAGGAATACCAGTCATTAAATCTCTACCGTGAACAGCATAATCTGGCGGCACTTCGTCCAAATCTGTCATTGCAGAACCAACTTCTATTTTAATACGTTCAGCTGAACGCTCACCAATCAAAATATTATGCTGACGCCTCATATAATCTTCAATATCACCAGTAAATTCATCACCAGCCACTCGGATAGATTTGTCACATACGATTCCTCCAAGCGCGATTACTGCAATTTCACTGGTGCCACCACCTATATCTATAATCATATTTCCCATTGGCTCCAGAACATCTATCCCTATGCCAATAGCAGCAGCCATCGGTTCATGAATTAAGTAGACATCTTTTGCGCCAGCATGCTCTGCAGAATCATGTACAGCTCGTTTTTCAACTTCCGTAATCCCTGAAGGGATACAAATAACCATTTTGTGTGATGGTTGTATTAATTTACGGCCCGGATTAATCATTTTAATCATCTCACGAATCATGTGCTCTGCAGCATAGAAATCGGCAATTACTCCGTCTTTTAGTGGCCTAATGGTCTTGATGTCTTCGTGCGTTTTTCCATGCATTTGCTGCGCTCTTCGACCAACTGCAATTACTTTTCCTGAAGCTCTATCTACAGCAACAATCGATGGCTCGTCAACAACTACCTTGTCGTTATGTATGATTAACGTGTTTGCCGTTCCTAAATCGATGGCAATTTCTTGTGTGAAAAAATCGAATAATCCCATAGTTTATTAATGTTTAAAATGTCGAGTTCCCGTAAGAACCATTGCCAGATTGTTGTTGTTGCAGTAGTCAATAGACTGCTGATCTTTAATTGACCCACCTGGTTGAATAACCGCAGTTATTCCAACTTTGTCGGCTATTTCTACACAATCTGGAAAGGGGAAAAACGCATCAGAAGCCATTGTGGCACCTTTTAGGTCGAATCCAAATTTATTGGCTTTTTCAATGGCTTGATTTAGTGCGTCAACTCGCGATGTTTGTCCAGTTCCACTTGATAATAACTGGTTGTTTCTTGCAAAAACAATAGTGTTAGATTTAGTGTGTTTTACTAGTTTATTAGCGAAGAGCATATCTGCAATTTCGCTTTCAGTTGGTTCTTTAATGGTTACGGTTGTCAAATCAGCTGAGGTTTCAACTTTTAAGTCTTTGTCTTGTTCTAACACACCATTTAAGATAGTTCTGAATTGCTTAGGTGGAAGCGAAGCTTCTTTCCTTTTTAGAAGCACTCGGTTCTTTTTAGACTTGAGAATCTCTTCGGCATCTGTATCATAGCCAGTTGAAATGACAACTTCGCAGAACAATTTGTTTACTTCTTCAGCGGTTACTTTGTCTATTGTTTTATTGGTTATTAATATACCGCCAAAAGCAGAAGTTGGGTCACCAGCTAACGCATCTTTCCATGCGTCCACCAATGTGTCACGAGTTGCAAGGCCACAAGCATTGTTATGTTTTAGAACAGCGAATGTTGGTTTATCGGTATTAAATTCATCTATCAAATTAACCGCAGCGTCAATATCTAAAAGATTGTTGTAAGATAATTCTTTACCGTGAAGCTTGTCGAACATTTCATTGAGATTACCATAGAAAACACCTTTTTGATGTGGGTTTTCTCCATATCTCAAGACTTGAGAATTCTGAACACTAGACTTAAAAGCATGGGCGTCTCCATCACAGAAATAATTAAAAATCGCACTATCGTAATGCGATGAAATATTGAATGCTTCTTTTGCAAATTGCTTGCGTTCATCAATAGTTGTGAACCCTTCTTTTTCAGTCAAAATTTCTAATAGATCACCGTACTGATTTTTTGATGAAACGATAGTTACATCTTTAAAGTTTTTTGCAGCGGCACGAATCAAGGAGATGCCACCTATGTCAATTTTTTCAATAACATCTTGCTCACTAGCGCCAGATGAAACCGTTTCTTCGAAAGGGTAGAGGTCTACAATCACTAAATCCAATTCAGGAATTTCATATTCTGCCAATTGTGCTTGATCACTATCTAATTCTCTTCGGCCTAATATTCCACCAAATACTTTTGGATGTAACGTTTTTACTCTGCCACCTAAAATAGAAGGGTACGAAGTAAGTTCTTCAACAGGCGTAATCGCTACACCTTGGGCTTCAATAAATTTTTGAGTACCTCCGGTAGAGTATATTGTTACACCGAGTTCGTTCAGTTTTTGAATTATCGGCTCAAGGTTATTCTTGTAAAATACAGAAACTAATGCGTTTTTAATTTTAATCACTCTATTGGTTTTCAAATGTCTATAACATGCAATTTTAACGATATTAAAGGCTCGTTTTACCTCAGAAATCGCTTTGTTGATAAGTGTTATTTTTTGTTGATAAGGTAGGGGCGTTGAAAGTAAAAAGAGGAAATGGAAATATAAAGCTGACACTGAAATAATTCATGAGTTGTAATCTCTTTTGAACTTTAACCTTTAAACTTGCAATTCTATCATGGACTATGTTGAACTAGGGTATTTTGGATTATTTATAGCCACTTTTTTAGCAGCGACTATTGTTCCGTTTAGTTCTGAAATAGTGTTAGCTGGAATGCTCGCAGCAGGCTTTGACGGATTTGGTATATTAGCTGTGGCAACAGTTGGCAACACTATGGGGGGGATGAGCTCGTTCTATCTTGGCTATCTCGGAAAATGGAGATGGATTGAAAGTAAACTTAGAGTGCCTAAAGAGAAAGTCTTTCGGTTTAAATCATGGATAGACAAATATGGAAGCCTTACCGCTTTTTTCTGTTGGCTGCCTTTTGTAGGGGACATACTTGCTATTGCTCTTGGGGTTTTTAGAGCAAAAGTTGCGCCTGTGCTAGCGCTGATGTTCTTAGGTAAGTTGATGCGGTATTTGTTGGTGATTTGGGGTTGGGAATTAGTTTAAAAAACGTTGCTTAAAGCTTCCGTTACTTTAACGAGGGAAGGATTTATTTCTTAATAATCGCCATTGTCAGTCGACAAACACAGACTAATTTCCCTTTGTCATTTTTAATTTCTATTGACCAAATGTGGCTTGTTTTTCCAAGGTGTATTGGAACAGAAGTACCAGTAACTTTTCCTGATTGCGTTGGACGAATGTGATTCGCGTTAATCGATTGTCCAACGCAGTAAAACCGCGAAGGGTCGACAATTAAATTAGACCCGACACTGCCCAAAGATTCGGCCAAAACAACAGAGGCTCCTCCATGAAGTATTCCAGCAGGTTGAATGGTGCGCTCATCAACGGGCATGGAGGCACTTAATGATTCGGGGCCTATTTTGGTAAATTCTATTCCTAAAGAATGATGGATATTCTGCGTGTTGAACTGTTCAAAGTCTTTCAGTGTATATTCTTGAAACCAGATACTCATTTAGTCGTTGATTACATATGTTTTTGAAAATGAGTCATGCCATCCTCTTGGGGGCTTTCCCAAGTTAGAGAACGCTTCAAAGGGGATAAACCTGCAAACTGACCGAAGCATGGCCGTCTGTAAAGAGGGTAATTCTCGGGTTTCAGTTAAAACACGAGTGTTAGTAATAAATTTACCAACAGTTTTCCCTCCGGCAAAGTGTTCCAGCAAAGAATAATATGAGAAATGTGAACCATACATGATAAGGTAAGTATAGAAAGTATTTTCTTTAATATCTGCTCCTAAAATATTGATTATTAACATAATTAATGTAGCTATAAGGTAGTACATAATTGTATCGATAATTAGATTAACGAACCGTTTTTCTTTTCCGGCAAACATGTCTTCAGAGATGTTTGCCTTTTCTAATATGTCTTGGTCATTGACGTTTTCGTCTAATTCCATAGTTTATTTTGTAAAGTTAAAGGTAATTTTTTTTGGAAACTAAAAGCCCCACTCTTTTGGGAGTAGGGCTTTAAAGTATTATAATTAATACACTTACATCATGCCAGGCATTCCGCCACCCATTCCCCCCATAGGAGGCATTCCGGCAGCACCGCCATCATCTTCAACTTCATCGGTAATAACACATTCTGTCGTTAATAACATACTCCCAATTGAAGCAGCGTTTTCTAATGCAACACGGGTAACTTTAGTAGGGTCGATTACTCCTGCTTTAAATAAATTTTCAAAAACTTCGGTTCTAGCGTTGTAACCAAAATCTCCTTTACCTTCTTTTATTGCGTTAACGATAACGGCTCCTTCGCCACCTGCATTAGCAACAATTTGTCTAAGAGGTTCTTCAACAGCTCTTTTTACAATTGCTATTCCGGTATTTTCGTCTTCATTGTCTCCAGATTTAGCGTCAAGAGTAGTTGCGGCTCTAATGTAAGCAACCCCTCCACCAGGCACAATACCTTCTTCAACAGCAGCTCTTGTTGCAGCAAGTGCATCATCGACTCTATCTTTCTTTTCTTTCATTTCAACCTCTGTCATTGCCCCTACATATAAGACGGCAACACCCCCAGCTAATTTAGCTAGTCTTTCCTGAAGTTTTTCTTTATCGTAATCAGAAGTTGTTGTTTCAACTTGAGCCTTAATCTGATTTACTCTGGCTAAAATCAATTCTTTCTCTCCTGCACCATTTACTATTGTAGTGTTGTCTTTGTCAATTGTGATTTTTTCTGCAGTACCTAACATATCAAGTGTTGTGTCTTCTAATTTCATTCCTGTTTCGTCAGAAATTACAGTACCGCCAGTTAAGATAGCTATGTCTTCTAACATTGCTTTTCTTCTGTCTCCAAAACCTGGTGCTTTTACAGCAGCGATTTTAAGAGAACCTCTTAATTTGTTTACAACTAAAGTAGCTAAAGCTTCACCATCAACATCTTCAGCGATAATAATTAAACCTTTTCCAGTTTGAGCAGTTGCCTCAAGTACAGGAAGGATGTCTTTCATCGTAGATACTTTCTTGTCGTGAATCAAAATATATGGAGACTCCATTTCGGTTTCCATTTTCTCCGCATTCGTAACAAAGTAGGGAGAAAGATATCCTCTATCGAATTGCATTCCTTCAACAGTTTTCAACTCATCTTCAGTTCCTTTTGCTTCTTCTACAGTAATTACGCCTTCTTTTCCTGCAGCTTTCATCGCTTCAGCAATGTTTTTGCCAATCTGATTATCATTGTTAGCAGAGATAGTGGCTACTTGTTCAATTTTTGCTAAATCGTCACCAACATCTTGTTTGATGTCTTTAAGACCAGCAACGATTATTTTAACAGCTTTGTCTATACCTTTTTTAATGTCCATTGGGTTTGCACCTGCTGCAACACTTTTAAGGCCTCCAGTAATAATTGCCTGACCTAATACTGTTGCAGTAGTGGTTCCGTCACCAGCCACATCATTAGTAAGGGAAGCTACTTCTTTAAGCATTTGAGCTCCCATGTTTTCTACAGGGTCTTTTAATTCGATCTCTTTTGCCACAGTAACACCATCTTTTGTGATTTGTGGTGCGCCAAATTTTTTGTCGATAACAACATTTCTACCTTTTGGTC
>Ga0209406_1000789_pt1 | contig 24311 bp, 23 predicted proteins | sample COGITO_mtgs_1204_FD_184808 | JGI IMG/M metagenome (GOLD analysis project Ga0209406, IMG submission 184808) | Pelagic marine microbial communities from North Sea - COGITO_mtgs_120426 (SPAdes) (version 2) | ecosystem: Environmental > Aquatic > Marine > Epipelagic ... | reverse complement strand
CTATTGAATTTCTTGAAATATTAACTCTGTAAAACAAGTTGTTGGCAATACCATCTCTAAAGATAAATTGGTTCCACTTGTCCATGATATAATGCTGATAAGTAACTTCTTGGTATAACGTGAAGTAGTCATCAGGCCATGAGAGTCTTCTGCCTAAACCTATTGATCCTCCCGAAATAATAACAGAAGCCCTTATAGGATTGACAATTTTTTCTTCAGAAAGTACGTCTCGTACAAAGATGTTATCTTCTTTAAGCCATTTACTTTCACCATTACTTTGTATTGAATGGTATGCCGTAAATGTAAATGCGTTTGGTCTTCGACCCCCCAACCAAGGTTCGGTAAAAGAAAAGTTGTAAGACTGATAAAACAATCCGTTAGACTGGGCCCTTATGCTCAATTTTTGTCCATCACCTGAAGGTAAAGGAGACCATGTACCTTTTTTGAAAATATTACGTGCAGAAAAGTTACTAAAAGAAACACCTAATGTTCCGACCACACGACCACCGCCCCAGCCACCAGAAAGTTCGATTTGGTCAGAGGATTTTTCTTCAACAATATATTCAATATCAACTGATCCGTCTGATGGGTTAGGTTTTGGAATAACGTTTAACGTTTCTGGATTGAAATAGCCCAGTTGAGCCAATTCCCGTTGTGTTCTAATAATATCAGACCTTCTGAATAATTGGCCAGGTTGTGTTCGAATTTCTCTCATTACAACATGGTCGTTAGTTTTAGAATTACCCATTATTGATACTCGATTAATCCTTGCTTGCTTACCTTCATATATTCTCATTTCGAGGTTAATTAAATCTTCCGTAATACTAGTTTCTATTGGGTCTATTTGAAAGAATAAATAGCCATCGTCCATATAAATTGAACTAATATCTCTACCGCTAGGATTCATGAATAACCTTGTATCTAATAAACCTCTATCGTAAATTTCTCCTTTTTTTATTCCGAGAACATCATTTAGTTGCTTAGTGCTGTATTTTGCATTCCCAGACCAGATAATATCTCCAAAGTAATATTGAGGGCCCTCGTGAATCGTCATTTCAATACTTAAATCTCCTCCATTTCTGTATAATGTGTCGAATTTTACGCTTGCATCGCGATAACCTTTTTCGTTATACTTGGCGACTATTGTTTTTTTATCGGTATTGTAATTTTCCTCTAAATATTTAGAAGATTTCATAACACTAATTCTGAGATTTTCTCCAGCGTAGGTAATGAAGTTATTTCTAAGCGTTACAAGATCTCTTTTTATAATGTTCTTAAAACTCGATAAAAGAATGGTATCAAATTCAATAAATGGTTTGAAATTCGTTTTACGTTTAGTTTCTTTCATCGCCATTCGAATCTGCCAATCTTCTAGGGCAGTATTGTCGTGAATCAAAATTTTATCAATTTTTACTTTTTTGTGTTTGATAACATTGAAGACAACAATGATTTGATTTACAGAAAGCGTGTCTTTAATCTTGTCCACGTTAATTTCTACATCAAAGAAACCTTTGTCTATGTAATAATCTTCAATCGTATTAACAGCAACATTTAGCAGGTTTTCATTCATTATTTTTCCTGTATGAAAACGAATCTCTTCTCTGATATTATCAGCATCAGTTTTGTTTATTCCTGTAAACCGATACTTGCGCAGTCTTGGAAGTTCGCTCACGTGAATGTTTAAATAAATTTGATTCCCAACAACTTTGGTTGCAGACAATTGAACATCGTCAAATAATTCCTGAGCCCATAGATTACGAATTGCCATTGCAATTGCATCTCCTGGAACAGATATTTTATCTTCAGTCGATAAACCAGAAAGAAGAATTAGCGCTTGTTTATCTAATTGCTCAGTTCCAGAAACCGTTATTTCAGCAATAGTATAGGTAATCGGATTTGCGTAATCAACAGCTATTGATTTATCGCCAACGGCAATTTGTGCATTTACTGATGTAACAGTGCATAGCAAAACGAATAGGTATCCTAAATTCCTAGTAATCAATACTTAGTGGTAATTTGTTCGGCAGTTAGACCAAATCTACGTTCTCTATTTTGGTAATCAAGAATTGCATTATATAAATCAGGTTTCCTGAAATCTGGCCAAAGCGTATCTGTAAAGTACAATTCAGCATAAGCCAATTGCCACATTAAAAAGTTACTTATTCTGTGTTCGCCACTTGTTCTAATCATTAGTTCGGGGTCAGGAATATTAGCTGTTGTAAGGTAGTTAGAGAAATCTTCTGCGCTGACTTGTTCTTTCAATATACCTTCTTTTGTTTCTTGGGCGATTTTATTTACTGCTTGCAATATTTCCCACTTTGAACTATAGCTTAAAGCTAATACCAGGGTCATTCGTTTGTTTTTCGAAGTTTTTTCAATGGCAATATCTAGCTCTTTTTTGGTGCTTGGGGGCAAGCTTTCTATGTTTCCGATTACCTGTAAGCAAATATCATTTTTGTTTAGTGTTTTAACTTCTCCGTGTATTGAATGAACTAATAATTCCATTAAGGCACGTACCTCTAATTTGGGCCGTTTCCAGTTTTCTGTTGAAAAGGCATAAAGTGTTAGATATTTTACACCAATTTCGGCACACCCTTCAACCGTTTCACGAACAGATTTTATAGCATTTCTATGTCCGAAAATGCGAGGTTTTTCTCTCTGTTTAGCCCATCTCCCGTTACCATCCATGATAATAGCGATGTGCTTTGGAATCTTGCTTTGGTTTATATTTTCGGGAATACTCATTTGGGGAGTTTCGAAGACGCGCAAAAGTCGTTAAAATATATTAAAATTAGCAGGTTTTATTGGCATTTTAGTTTCATTTTAAATAGCCAACTAATTATTATTTGGGTGCCAACAACTATTCAGTTTACTACCTAATCTAATAGTAAGAGTAACACCCGCAAACGAATAGTAGTCATTTACTTTGGAATTTCCTCTTTGTCTTCCGCTTGAAACGTAGGTGGTGCTAACGTCATCAATATAATCAGTCCATGTTTTTCTGTGGCTCCATTCTATGCCGAATAAAAAGCGATTAGAAAACTTAGCTTTAATGCCAAAACCAATAGGTAATACTGCGGAGACTTTTGAATAGTCTACTCCTTCCGTATTTAACGCTGCCAATTCTTGACCACCGCCATCGATTGTGGTTGTTGGATTATATCGAAATGCACCAACACCAAGAAATAAATAAGGAGAAAAATAAATGATATCATTAGCAACACAGTAAGGGAAAAAGTTGAATTCAGCTTGCCCCGAAAGTTCATAAATTTTTGATTGAAAAGATATTCCTCGTGATTGCTGAGAAACGGAGCTACTCAACGCATCATCTCCGTTAACGGTTCCATACATGCCATTTAAACGAAGAGACCACCTTGAGCTTAAATTTCTCCGCAGAACAATACCCAATGCCCAATTTGTGAGGGCTGGGTTAAATTGTGAAGCGGGATTTAAATCCCCATTGTAATAGGATGCCCCTCCGAATATACCTAACTCGGTACTTTTAGTATTGGGAACACTTTTCTTAAGGATGCTATTTTTCTTTTCAAAATGATCGCTTTCCTGCGCGAAGGCGACTGTAGGAATCAATAATAGTATAATGAGCCACTTGTTCACGGAGATAAATGTATTTATATTTTGTATTGAATCTGAACAATTCATACGTTGTTCAACGTGGACTGATAAATTTTATTGTTTAGGTTAATTTCGTTGGTCCAGCCCCCAGTTTAGTTTGTTGCGAATTGTACCTAATATGTTTTCACTATGCAATCTTGCTAAGTTAATAGTGAAATTATTTTTGCTAATTTTTAGCTCAACGGATGAATCTATGGTTTTCGATCGGGAATCTAGTGACACCAAAAAATCTTGACTGCGTCCTTCAATTTTTAAAGTTAGCACTTTGTCGTCTGGAATTACAATCGGTCTAACGTTTAGATTATGAGGCGCAATTGGGGTTATTTCGAAATTATTAGAACCCGGTAATATAATGGGTCCACCACAACTCAATGCATAAGCTGTTGAGCCTGTCGGGGTAGCAACAATAAGGCCATCAGCCCAATATGAATTGAGGAAATCGCCATCTATAAAGGCATTAATGGTAACCATAGATGATGAATCTTTTTTGTGAACAGTAAGTTCATTTAATGCGAAATTATTGGTGCCAAAGAGGTTGTTTTCTGTTTCAACTTTTAGAAGTGACCGTTGGTCTAGAGCGAATTTCCCAGCAAAAACATCTTCTAACGCTGTTTCTATTTCGTTAATCGACACTCCCGAAAGAAAGCCAAGTCTACCAGTATTAATTCCGATAATTGGAATATTGGAATCGCGGATAAAGGTGGTTGAATCAAGAAATGTCCCATCTCCGCCGACACTAAAAAGAAATTCTGCGGAGTTGATGATTTCACTATTTTTGATAAATGGCTTGACCTTATCAGAAATATTAATTCTTAGTTTTAAGTAGTCTAGAAAAGGTTCATAAATCAACACTCCAACCCCAATTGAATCTAGTTTATCAAAAAACTTTTGAATATATGGTGCGAAATTGTCTGTGAATTTCCGGCCGTATACTGCTACTGCCATTGGTTAAAGATCAAGAAATTTCATAAACGAATCGTAGCGGGTTTTTAAATCTTCTTCACGTCCACCTTGGTCATAAGCTGCTGTTACGGTATAATCATATCGATTAAAGGTCTGTAAAATTGCCCCTAAATCATTGCGATTGGTTTTAAACGTAAGTTGAATTTTAGTAGAATCAGGATGAGATGTAATAAAACTTCCCAAAATCTTAGCGTTATTACTTTCAACAATTTGAGCTATTTCTGCCAAGGAATAATCATTAACGTTTAGTGCAAGTTCAATAATTCCTCCGGTATCGCTAACTACAGACATTTCAGCGATTACCTTCATTAGTTTAGAAATTGTAATACTACCTATATATTGGTCTTTGTTGTTTAAAACAGGAATAACCGATAAATTATGATCCGAAAGTGTTTTTGCCACTTCGAACAAATGGTGATGGGCGTAAGAAAAAACGCTTATTAATGGGACACGCGACTCATTAATAGAGTTTGAAGCAGAATCTAAATCTAATAGATCCGATTCACTAATTATTCCCAAAAAATCGCGTCCATCAACGACAGGTAAATGAGAGACTTTAAATTCATCCATCCAGCTTACAGCTTTTAACGCTGGTTCGTTTGGTTTTAATGGGGGAATTTCCTCTGTTATTAAATCTCTTGCTATCATTCTAGTTAAACGAGTATTTTTGCACGATTAGTACACAAACATAGATAAATATTGTTCAATGACAAGGTTAAGCGTTAATATCAATAAAGTGGCCACACTGCGCAATGCGCGAGGAGGGAACGTGCCTGATTTGCTGAATGTGGCAAAGGATTGCGAACGGTTTGGTGCGCAAGGAATTACGGTGCACCCCCGGCCAGATGAGCGGCATATTCGTTATGACGATGTTAGAGACTTGGAGCCACTCGTAAAAACGGAGCTTAATATCGAGGGATATCCAAACAAGGAGTTTATTGACTTGGTTTTACAAGTTAAACCAACACAAGTTACCTTAGTGCCGGATCCTCCAGGAGTGTTAACATCAAATGCGGGGTGGAATACAATTAAGAATGAAGCTTTGTTGACAGATGTGATAACTGAATTTCAGATGGCTAATATTAGAACATCTATTTTTATTGACACGGATTTAGCTCAAATAGAAAATGTTCCTAAAATAGGTGCCGATAGAATAGAGTTGTACACGGAGTCTTATGCAGTTGATTTTTCATCAAACAAAGAGGCAGCAGTTGCTCCATTTGTTGGGTCGGCAAAATTGGCTTACGCTTTAGGGTTGGGAGTTAATGCAGGGCATGATTTAAATTTAGAGAATCTAAATTATTTCGCGAACCAAGTTCCCTACTTAGATGAGGTTTCTATTGGTCATGCATTGATAGCTGATGCACTTTATTTGGGACTAGAGAATACTGTTCAATTGTATTTGCGAGAGTTAATGACATAAAGTTAGAAAATTGGTCAAGTTTGATAGTTCATAAAGTTGAAACCTGAAAAACTTTACAAACCAATAAACTAGAATTGAATGGAGTTATTTTACAAAAAATCGGGGCAAGGGCAGCCGTTAATCGTTTTGCACGGTTTAATGGGTATGCTGGATAACTGGGCGACCCCAGCGAAGGTTTTGTCGGATCACTTTGAAGTTTATTTGGTCGATCAACGAAACCATGGTCATTCAGAACATAGTGACGATTTCAGTTATCAAGATATGTCTGATGATTTGTATGAGTTTATAGAGGCTCACCAATTAGAAGGGGCACATATTTTGGGACATTCGATGGGAGGGAAAACGGCTATGAAATTCGCTCAGAATTATCCCTCCATGTTGGATAAATTAGTAATCGCTGACATTTCTCCGAGAGCCTATGAAGTGCATCATCAACAAATTTTGGCAGGTTTGTTAGCTGTGGATCTGAAAATTATCCAAAAGCGAAGTGATGCGGATAAGATATTAAAGCAATATATTCCCGAGTTTGGTGTGCGTCAGTTTTTACTAAAGAATTTATATTGGCCGGAAAAAGGAAGACTGGCATGGCGATTTAATCTGGAGATTATTAATGATACTATTGAACAAATAGGTGAGGAGATTAACGATAGAAAGTATTCTGGTGAAACGCTTTTTATAAGAGGAGCAAAGTCGAATTACATTCATGACATTGACAAGGAGATGATTGATGTTTATTTTCCTAATTCGAAAATTAATACGATACCTAACTCTGGTCATTGGGTGCACGCAGAGCAGCCAGAGCAATTTTTAAAATTTGTTATTGAGTTTTTGAATTAAAATATCGGGGTAATCTGTTATAATACTATCGACATTTAAATTAAGTATTCTTTCAATTTGTTCTTCACTGTTAACAGTCCAGACAAAGAGTTGCATCCCTGCATTATGAACTTGCTGCACTAGTGTGTCGTGAACTAGTGAAAAATGTGCAACGTAGAAATCGGGCATGAAATCGATTAAACTCATATTGGAATTAAAATTGTTGTATTCTACAATGTATCCAAGTTTTATTTCAGGGTATAATTGATGAATAATATCCAGGGGTCTGATATCAAAAGATTGTATTATGCATCTATCCAAAATGCCTATGTCTCGTATTTCATTTAACAGTAGCTCAGTATAATTTTTAGGCGGGGGGTGGAATAAGTTATCTGTTTCGACTTTACTTTTAAGCTCAATATTATAGATGATATTTTTAGAGTGCTTATCTAATTCTAATACTAAATCTTTCAGTAACGGTTTATGACTAGGGGTATTTACTTGCTTAGGAAACCGAAGATGAGGTTTTATACCACAGTCAAATTGTTTAATCTCCTTGTAAGACATATGATAGAAGTTGAATTCTTTTTCATTATCTCTTGTGAGCTCTACTTTATAATGAGTGCAGAAATTCGCATTAGGAAAAGCATCATGAGAAACCAGTATTTGGTTTTCTCCAGTAACTGTAACATCTAGTTCGATGTAATCGCAGCCAAGCTTAATTGCCTTAACAAAGGCGGAAATCGTATTCTCAGGGAGTAAACCTCTGCATCCTCTATGTCCTTGAATTGTTGGCATATAAAAAAGCCAAGACTAACGTAGCTTTGGTTTTATAATCCTAACAAAACCTCTTCAGGGGGTTTAGCTCCGAAAATGAGTTTTGTTGGGTTCTCGATCATTTCTTTTACTTTGTATAAAAAGCTTACAGATTCTTTTCCATCTATAATTCTATGGTCGTATGAGAGTGCTACATACATTATAGGTCTTATTTCAACTTTTCCGTTTACCGCCATGGGGCGGTCAACAATGTTATGCATTCCTAAAATTGCACTTTGTGGAGGGTTAATTATTGGTGTGCTCAGCATAGAACCGAAAACGCCACCATTGGTAATTGTAAATGTTCCTCCTGTCATTTCTTCTAGGGATAATTTTCCGTCACGAGCTTTAATTGCCAGCCGTTTGATTTCAGCTTCGATTTCGGCCAGACTCATTTGTTCAGCGTTTCTCAGAACAGGTACCATAAGTCCTTTAGGAGAACTAACAGCAATGCCAATATCCGCATAGTTATGCGTAATCATGTTATTGCCGTCAATCATCGCATTAACAGCGGGGTATAGGTTTAATGCTTCAGTACAAGCTTTGGTAAAGAACGACATGAATCCTAATCCAGTTCCGTGTATTTCTTTGAACTTGTCTTTATATTTCTTACGAATCGCCATTACGTTCGTCATATCTACCTCGTTGAACGTGGTAAGCATCGCGGTTTCGTTCTTAACAGAAACTAAACGTTGAGCAATTTTTCTTCGCAGAGAAGACATTTTTTTAGAGCTCTCATCTCGAGTGCCTCCCCATCCAACGATGGCATCATCTTTTATGCCTCCAGAGAGATAAGAAACAACATCTGACTTAATAATTTTACCCCCATCGCCTGAGCCTTTTACTTTAGTTGAGGTAACTCCGATATCACTCATCATTGCTTTAGCAATAGGAGTTGCTTTCGAAGAAGAATTATCAACAGATGCAATAGTAACAGAAGTAGCTTTTGGAGCTCTAGGTACAACTTTTGGGTCCTTTGATTTTGGTTCAGTTTTCACTTTTTCAGAAGCTTTAGCGCTTGTATCGATTTTACAAACGATTGCTCCAACAGTTATCGTATCTCCCTCTTCTGCAAGTAATGTAATTATTCCCGCTTTTTCAGCAGGCAACTCTAAAGTAGCTTTGTCTGAATCGATTTCTGCAACAGCTTGATCGATTTCAACATAATCACCATCTTCAACCAACCATTGAGCAATCTCCACTTCTGCGATTGATTCTCCTGGGCTTGGCATTTTCATCTCTAAAACAGACATCTTCTACTTTTTTGTTTATGATTTATTTACTAACGAATAGCTGAATACTTTATCAATTACCTTTTGGTGGCGTATAGAATGTAATTTAGAAGATCCTGTAGCGGGACTTCCACTAGCATTTCTAGAAACTAATTTGAACGGAATGTTTCTCAAACGGCTCAAAATATGCATCCACGCGCCCATGTTTTTTGGTTCTTCTTGAGCCCAAATTATGTTTTCTGCATCTTTATATTTTTTCAACACATCTTCTATTTGTTTTTCGGGTAGCGGGTATAGTTGTTCTAGACGAACTATGGCAATATCATTAATTCCTTTATCTTCTTTATCTTCTAACAAATCATAATAGAATTTCCCACTACAAAAAACTACAGAAGTAATGTTTTCGGCTTTTGCTGAGGCGTCATCAATAATTTCCTGAAAACCTCCGTTGGCCATTTCATCAATCGATGAAACGCACGCAGGATGTCTCAGTAAGCTTTTGGGAGTAAAAATAATCAAAGGTTTTCTAAAAGTTCTATGTAATTGTCTTCTTAAAATGTGGAAGTAATTTGCAGGTGTGGTTACATTAGCAACTTGCATGTTTTCTTCCGCACACATTATTAAGTAGCGCTCCATGCGTCCGCTGCTATGCTCAGATCCTTGCCCTTCGTATCCATGGGGGAGAAGCAATGTTAAACCGTTTTGACACTTCCATTTATCTTCAGCAGCACTCAAGAATTGGTCTAATATAATCTGTGCTCCATTATTGAAATCGCCAAATTGAGCTTCCCATATGGTTAAACATTTTGGCATTGCTAAACCATACCCATACTCAAAACCTAGAACGCCATACTCTGAAAGTAGCGAGTTGTAAATAGAGAATCTTCCCTGTTTGTCGCTTAAATTTTGAAGAGGAATATATTTCTCTTCTGAATCCTCAACTTTAACGACAGCATGGCGGTGAGAAAAAGTTCCTCTTTCAACATCTTGCCCTGAAATACGAATAGAGAAACCTTCTTCGAGTAATGTGGCATAAGCTAATAATTCACCCATTGCCCAATCCAAGGATGTGCCCTCATCAATCATTTTAAGTCTAGCATCGAACAGACGAGTTACTTTTTTAAGAAATTTTTTGTCACCAGGTAATGCGTTAATTGATTTTCCTAATGCTTCAATTTTCTTTTTGTTATAGCTAGTTTTTATGGGCAAAAGAGTATCTCCTGGTTTCGCATTTTCTATATCTCTCCAAGTATATTTTAAAAACTCTGTAACTTTTGACTTGTTTTGCTTCTTCGCACCGTCAAGCTCTTTTTGCAGTTTAGAGTTATGTTCAGCTGATTCTACTTTAACAACGCCATCTTGAATAATTCCTTCAGTCAAAAGCTTTTCTCTATAAATATCTCTTGGATTGGCATGTTTGGCTATTGCTTTGTATAGTACCGGTTGAGTGAAACGTGGCTCATCTCCTTCGTTATGTCCGTATTTTCGATAACAAAGAAGATCTATAAATACATCTGATTTGAATCGTTGACGATATTCTAGAGCCATTTGGCATGTGTAAACAACAGCTTCAACGTCATCACCATTGACATGAAAAACAGGAGAAAGCGTAACTTTTGCAATATCTGTGCAATACGTGCTTGACCTAGCATCTAAATAGTTGGTTGTAAATCCAATCTGATTGTTAATTACTATATGTATTGTGCCGCCTGTTCTGTAGCCATCCAACTGAGCCATTTGGGTCACTTCATAAACAACACCTTGACCAGCGATTGCCGCATCACCATGTACTAAAATTGGAACAATTTTATCTTCGTTTTTTAAGTACTTGTCAATTTTTGCGCGAGTAATTCCTTCAACAACCGGATCTACTGCCTCTAAGTGAGAGGGATTTGGAGCTAAAGTCATGTGGACTTTCTTACCACTATCAGCAATAACTTCGCAAGAATAACCAAGGTGGTATTTTACGTCTCCATCAAAAAGATTTTCTTCAAATTCTTTACCTTCAAATTCGTTAAAAATATCTTCATGTTTTTTATTGAAGATGTTCGCTAAAACATTCAATCGACCTCTATGGGCCATGCCCATAATAAACTCTTTGATACCTAATTCAGAACCTTTTTCAACTATTGCATCTAATGCAGGAATTAACGATTCTCCTCCTTCGAGTGAAAATCGTTTTTGACCAACATATTTTTTATGCAAGAATTGTTCAAATCCAACTGCCTGGTTTAGCTTATGAAGAATATGTTTTTTTTGTTCATTATTGAAATTTGCCTGGTTTTTGTTTTGTGTGAATTTATCTCTTAACCATTCAGTATTTTTTGGTTTACGGATATACATATATTCAACTCCAATAGACGAGCAATAAGTTTTTTCTAAATCGGCAACAATATCCTGAAGAGTAGCTGCCCCAAGACCAACTTCATCCCCAGCTTGAAAGATAGTACCTAAATCTGAATCAGACAATCCGTAATTTTCAATATCTAGATTTGGAGAATACTTTCGCCTTTCCCTTACTGGATTTGTCTTTGTGAACAAATGGCCCCGAGATCGATAATCATCAATTAATTTTAGAACCTTGAATTCTTTGCTTACGTTTTCAGGAATTGCTTCGCTATCCTGAAAGCTAGTTTGGGCCAATTCGTATCCTTCAAAAAACTTTTTCCAACCAAAATCTACAGCATCGTTATTGCTTTTATATTGCTGATAAAGAGCTTCAAGTGCAGCAACGTCTCCATTACTAAGGTAAGAATGTTTGTCCATGCTTCCAATTCAAATTGAATAGCAAATTTAAAAAAATAGTATCGAGCAGGCTAGAAAAATCAAGATTCCTTTTGTTGATATTTGTAATAGTTTCTGGTGACTACTTTCTTTAGTTCTCGTTCTAACACTATTTTTGTAATTATTGCTGCCAATTCCCTTGGGTTGCTGTTTTTAAGCTTGGGAGTAATAACTTTTTCTGCAACATCTATCCGATATAGAACGTTCAATAATTTTTTGTAGTTATTATGTATTAGTGATTCAATTAAGGGAGTAATTTGCTTAAACAATTCATCATAGGCTGATTTTTCTTTTCCTGAAAAGATGATTTCGTAGCCGAAAGCATCAAAATCCTTAATGGTTTGGTTACCCGTTTCTTGAATAATGTTAAGTTGATTGTGAAATGTGAGTAGCTGAGAAAGTTGCAATTTTAGCGACATTAGGAATCTCGAATCATTAATCTGTTTGCAAAAGTTCTCAATGGTAATTTTCGATCTTCAGGAACATTTATTTTGTCTAAAAATGAAATAGCCGACTTATAATAGCTAGCCATTTCTGTTTCTGTGTGATGTTGAATAGACAGATCATTATATATTCTAGTAACAATGTCAATTTTTTCGCTATTATCTGTTTCTATTGATCCAAATAGTTTATTTAGTAACGTTTTTTGTTCAGTAGTCCCAATTTCTGAGGCTTTTAGGCATAAATAAGTTTTTTTATTGCTAATAATATCACCACCAATTTGTTTGCCAAACTTAGCAGGATCCCCAAAAACATCTAGTAAGTCGTCTTGCAGTTGAAAAGCTATTCCAATGTTTCTTCCAAATTCGTAAATATTGTGCTGATCTTTAGCAGATCCCCCAGCAATAATAGAGCCCGTTTGCAAACTGCAGCCCAATAATACGGCAGTTTTTAACTCAATCATCCTTAGATATTCAGAGATAGACACATTGGTTTCTGTCTCATAGTTCATGTCAAACTGTTGTCCTTCGCACACTTCTATAGCTGTTTTGTTGAATAACTTTAATAGTTGCGCAAGGTATTTATCTTCGCTTTTACAGAGCTCCTGGTATGCACAAACCAACATCACATCACCCGATAAAATGCCAGTATTCTCGTTCCATTTGGTGTGTACTGTGAGTTGATTCCTCCTTTTAGGAGCTTGATCCATAATGTCGTCATGCACTAACGTGAAATTGTGGAAGATTTCAATAGCTAGTGCCTGCGGTATTGCATCTTCAATTGATTTGCCATACATATCGCAAGCCATTAAGAGCAGTACAGGTCGTATTCTTTTCCCTCCTAATGAGAGGATGTAAGAAATAGGCTCGTATAGTTGAGGAGGATTATGGCTAAAATCCAATTTGGCGATTTCAGTTTCTATTCTTTCGGTAAGGTTGCTCGTGTCCAAAGTTGCTGTTGGATTCATGTTTGAAGTAAACTTTTCAGGTATTTTCCATACCCACTCTTAACCAACGGAGTTGCTAGTTCGTCTAATTGTTCGGGGCCAATAAACCCCATTCTGTATGCGCATTCTTCAATACAGCCGACTTTTAGTCCTTGTCGTTCCTCAAGTACTTGAACAAATTGTCCTGCCTGCATTAATGAGGGAAAAGTGCCTGTATCTAACCAAGCAGTTCCTCTATCCATTATTGCTACTTTTAGTTTTCCTTGTTCGAGATAAACTTTATTTACGTCTGTTATTTCGTATTCTCCCCTTGGGCTTGGTTTTATGTCTTTTGCAATTTGAACAACCTCGTTATCATAAAAATAAAGTCCGGGCACAGCAAAATTCGATTTTGGTTTCTCAGGTTTTTCTTCAATTGAAATAGCAGTATTTACTTCATTAAATTCGACAACTCCGTATCGTTCAGGGTCTGAAACATGATAAGCAAATACAACGCCGCCATCCGGATTAGTTATGGCTTGTAGTTTTTTTGCTAACCCAGAACCATAGAATATATTATCTCCTAAAATTAGTGCTGCAGAATCTTTTCCAATGAAATTTTCGCCCAATACAAAAGCTTGTGCAAGTCCATTGGGAATTTCTTGCACTTTGTATTCGAAATTACAACCGAGATTCGAACCATCACCCAATAGTTTTTGAAAGTGGGGCGTGTCGTGAGGGGTGGAGATAATTAAAATGTCTTTTATTCCTGCCATCATTAAAGAAGATAGAGGGTAATATATCATTGGCTTGTCGTAGATCGGCATGAGTTGTTTGCTAACAGCCAATGTTAATGGATGCAATCGTGTGCCTGAGCCTCCTGCTAAAATTATTCCCTTCATGTCGTTTTTTCTTCTTGGGGTTGTTCAACAAAAATAGGCCTATCTTTTTTGATGGTCAAGTTTTCAAGGTCAATGTCTTCTTCTTCATCTATAATTTCTAGTAATGGCTCTGTAAATGCTTTATTGGTAATAAATCTATCGAGCGTTAATAGGAAAGATGGAAGTAGGACTAAATTAGCTATCATAGCAACAAGCAAGGTTATTGAAACAAGAACTCCTAACGCTCGAGTTCCTCCAAAATCTGATATCATGAAGACAGAAAACCCAAAGAAAAGAACAATAGAAGTGTACATCATGCTGATTCCGGTTTCGTTTAGCGCATTTAAAACTGACTTTCGGATCTGCCAACTACTTTGTTTCAGCTCCTGTCGGTATTTAGCCAAGAAATGAATAGTATCATCAACTGAAATTCCAAAAGCGATGGAGAATACCAATATGGTAGAAGGTTTAAGCGCTATCCCAAAATATCCCATTATGCCACCAGTGACCAACAGAGGAATTAAATTCGGTATAAGCGACACTATAACCATTTTCCAGGATCTGAAAAGTAGCATCATAATGAAGCCAATTAACACTACTGCTATGGCAAGGCTTAATTTTAGATTTTCAATTAGAAATGTAGTTCCTCTTAAAAAAGTAATACTAGGACCAACTATGAGAACTTCATATTTTTCTGGGTTAAATATTGAATCTATTCTTGGATTCAATTCGGCAAAAAGTGATTCCATTTCTTTTGTGCCGACATCTTTCATCTGCACACTAATTCTTGTGTATTGCTTGGTGGTGTCAATAAACGCTGAAAGCCACTGCTGATCGCTTCTAGAATTTGGCAAGTAATCTTTAAACATAGCTTTTTCACCATTATTGATCAATTTATATCTTTTCGGATTTCCGTTATAAAAGGCTTGTTTGCAAAACTTTACACCGTCAATAATAGAAAGTGGCCGAGAAAATTCATCATATTCAGCAAGCACGCCATATAATTTATCTATTTTCTTTAATGTTTTATCTGTAGTCGCACGCCTAGGTTTTTTAGCATCAATTGCTATTTCGAAAGGCAATACTCCTTTGAAGTGCTCTTCAAAAAACAATAAATCTGTAACTACTTTATGAGAGTTTGGAACGTCATCAACTACGTTTCCTGTTGTTTTTAGAAGGGTCATTCCATACACTGAAACAGCTATTAAAATACCAGTAATAAGGTAGGTTGCAGTTCTATAGTTTAATACTATGGTTTCGAAAAAACTGAGGCAGGAAACGATCCACTTTTTATCTAAATGTTGTGAATGTCTTGTTTTTGGGTCTGGGAAATAACTGAAGAATATTGGTACAACGCAAATGGCAATTATGAAAACGAACATTATGCTAATGAATGCTACGATTCCAAACTCTATAAGTAATGGGTTTTGCGTGAACACAAAAGTGAAAAAGCCACATGCTGTCGTGAAATTAGTAAGCAGTGTCGCATTGCCAATTTTTTCAATAACACGACTCAACGCCTTCATCTTATTTTGGTGATCTTTAAATTCACTATGAAATTTGTTAATCAAGAAAATACAATTGGGCACACCTATTACAATTAATAAAGGTGGAACTAAAGCAGTAAGAATAGTTATTTTATAACCTAACGTCCCAAGAACTCCAAAATACCATATTACTCCAACGGATACAACTAGCATTGAGGTAATCACTGTTTTTGCAGATTGAAAAAAGATGGAAAGTAGAAGTGCCGTAACAAAGACAGATAAGCCGACAAAGACACCTAGTTCTTTACGGATCATTTCTGTGACCTCCGTTCTTATATAAGGTAACCCAGAGATATAAGTGGATATTTTTTGATTTTCTCTAAAAATGTTAACTTTATTTTCAATTTCTTCAATCAACGGGACTCTGGCCCTTGAATGGAAAATGTCGTGATCTAATGTAATTGCAATAAGCGAAGCACCAGAAGAATCATTATATAGCAAACCTTTGTAAAAAGGAAGTTGTTCAATTTTGATTCTAATTTCTTCTAGTTCCTGATCTGACTCCGGACGACTTTTTATTACAGGAGTAATTTCAAAAACTTTGTCCTTAGTGTTTTTAACAAGGTCGAATATGCTGGTTACAGAAACAACAGTGTCGACTCCATCAATTTTTTTTAAATCTTGGATTAGGTCGTACCAATTTTGAAAAAGTGAAAGGCTCTTTGTAGGGTTGTCTTCAATAGCAATAAGTAGTACCGAACCAGACTTGCCAAATCTTTTTTGAAAATTAGCGTATGCTATTTTTGTAGAATCTGTGTTTGGTAAAAGATCAGGAAACTCATAAATCATCTCTGCTTTTCTGCCTTGAAATGCCATCAAAGAAGTAAACAACACGATACCAACTAAAATGGTAATGCGATTTCGCAGAATTAGACGTACGATTCTAGACCAAAAGCCCACAATAATTAACAAATGATGATTAGTGTTCGAAAGTAAAAACTAATTGTATCTTATTCAAATAATCTCGATAAATATGGATTATTGACCGTTGAATGTATAACTAATATTAACTCTGTTATCTTTGGCGTGGATTTTGAAAAACAACTCTAAAATCATATAAATGAAAAAGATATTTTATATCCTGGTTGCTACATTAGTGTTAATTTCATGTCATGGGGCTAAGAAAGCGATGCAAAAAGGGCAGTACGATGTTGCGATAAATAAAGCAATTGTAAAGCTCCAAAAAAAGCCAAACGACCCTGAACATTTGCAAGTTTTAGAGCTATCTTTTCTTAAAGCTGTTGAACAAGATAATCGTAAGATTGAATTCTTGAAAAAGGAAGGAAGGCCAGATAATTGGGATAATATTAACGCAGTTTATTTAAAGATGAACAACCGGCAAGAAAAGGTGTCAAAACTCATGAACATTCCTAATGGAATTGAATTCAAAAACTACAGCTCCGATATCATCGCATCTAAAGAAAGGGCGGCTGAATATTATTATGTTCATGCTGAACAGTTGTTGAAGAATAACAATAGAAAAGATGCGAGAATCGCATATGATGAATTAAAGCGAGTAAAGGGCTATTACAATAGTTATAGAGATTTAGATCAATTATTAGTTCAGGCAAAAGAGTTAGGCACAAGTAATGTTTTGTTTGAGATGAAGAATGCAACAGGGATTCCTTTGCCTCCTGAGTTTGAGCAAGATTTAAAGAAGATTTCTTTAAGTACGTTAAATAAAAACTGGATACGGTATTTCAATGAAAAGCAAGGAGACTTAATTTTCGATTACACGATATTGCTCAACATGAAAGTAATAACAGTATCTCCAGAATCTGAAAAGCAACTATTTTATGAAGAAAAAAAGAAAGTGCGTGATGGTTGGGAATATGAACTAGATGAAGATGGAAACGTAAAAAAAGATACATTAGGGAACGATATTAAAATTCCAAAATACAAAACGATTACGTGTAAAGTTGTGGAAAAGCTGCAATCGAAAAGCGCAGTGATTATTGGTTCAATTAACTATATAGATAACCGAACAAATGAGTTGATAAGAACAGATCCTATTAAATCTGAAACATTCTGGCAACACCGTTCTGGAATTGCAAGTGGTAATGTTAACGCGTTAACGGCAAACACAAAAAAAATCATTGGGATTCCACCAGCTCCTTTTCCTAGGGATTTTGACATGCTTTCTGATGTTGGGCAAACACTAAAACGAATGACTAAAGACATTCTATATCAAAATAAAAATGTGCTCTATTAAATGGGTAAAATAATTGATGGGTTTAATTTTTTGTCGAAACTAAATTTCGGTAGGGTAGCAAATGCAACAAAGGTTGTATCTAGTTTTTATATATCTAAGTGGGCAGGAAGTGCAATTCAGTGGGGTGAACCAATTAGTATTTCGTTTGAACCCACAACGGCATGTAACTTAGGTTGTCCGGAATGCCCTAGCGGCTTAAAACAGTTTACTAGGGCAACGGGTAATTTAAAGTCAGAATTTTTTAGGTCAACTATAGATCAACTAAAGAATAAGTTGAGTTATCTAACATTCTATTTTCAAGGTGAACCGTATATAAATCCTCAATTTTTAGAGATGGTGCGTTATGCGTCTGGAAACGGAATTTACACTGCAACATCTACTAATGCGCATTTTTTGGACGATGGTAATTCTAGAAAAACAATTGAGGCAGGATTGGATAGACTTATCATTTCTATTGATGGAACAACACAAGATATTTATGAAAGCTATAGAGTAAATGGCAATTTAGAAAAGGTGATTGAGGGAACGAAAAATATACTGAAATGGAAGAAAAAGTTAAAGTCCAAAACACCGCACGTTATTTTTCAGTTTTTGGTTGTAAAACCTAACGAACACCAGATTAATGAAGTGCAGAAATTAGCTAAAGAATTAGGGGTAAATGAGGTGAAGCTAAAAACAGCCCAAGTGTATGACTATGAAAATGGAAATGAGTTAATTCCAACAATTGATAAATATTCTCGATATAGAAAGGAAGAAGGAGGAAAATACACGATTAAAAATTCCTTGGAAAATCATTGTTGGAAATTATGGCATTCCTGCGTGTTTACATGGGACGGTAGAGTTGTTCCTTGCTGCTTTGACAAGGACGCTAAACATAGGTTAGGTGACTTGAAAGTCAATTCATTTAGTGAGATCTGGCATGGAAAACAATATCAACAATTTCGAGAATCTTTGCTTCGCACTAGAAGCGAGATAGATATTTGTAAAAATTGCTCAGAAGGCACCAAGGTTTGGGCCTAGGCTTGAAAAGTTTACACGGTCATGATATCTGCTTCTTTAGCAGAGACTAAATCATCAATTTTTTTGGTGTACTCGTTAGTTACATCTTGAACACTAGTTTCAGCACTTTTTCCTATGTCTTCAGGGAGGCCATCGTTATTTAGCTTTTTGATTTCATCGTTAGCATCTTTTCGTGCGTTACGAATACTCACTTTATCGTGCTCGCCAGCAGCTTTAGCTTGTTTTACTAAATCTCGTCTTCGTTCTTCCGTTAATTGAGGAACATTAATCACGATTAGCTCTCCGTTGTTCTGAGGGTTTAGACCTAAATTAGAATTGATAATTGCTTTTTCTATTTCTTCCAGCGTTTGTTTCTCCCAAGGCTGAATGCTTAGCGTTCTTGCGTCCAATGTGTTTACGTTTGCAACTTGACTAAGTGGAGTTTTAGAACCATAATAATCAACGGAAACTGAATCTAACATGGATGGATTTGCTTTTCCTGCTCTAATTTTGGTAAGTTCAGCTGCAAGATGCTCAATAGATGCGGCCATTGATTCTCTTGCCATATCTATAATCATGTTTATTTCCTCAGTCATGGTGTCTTTGTTTAGTGGTGCTTACAAATAAACTAAAATTCAACTAAAGTTCCTACTTGTTCTCCAATTACCACACGCTGAAGGTTACCAGGTTTATTCATATCAAAAACTATAATCGGCAACTTATTTTCATTACAAAGAGTGAAAGCCGTCATATCCATAATGTTTAGTCCTTTCTCGTATACCTCGTTAAATGTAATACTATTATATTTTGTAGCATCAGCATTTTTCTCAGGGTCCTCAGTGTATATTCCGTCTACTCTGGTTCCTTTTAATATAACTTCTGCACCAACTTCAATTGCCCTAAGAGATGCTGCAGTATCAGTTGTGAAATATGGATTACCTGTGCCTGCACCAAAAATCACAACACGCCCTTTTTGTAGATGGCGAACTGCTCTGCGTTTGATATACGGTTCTGCAATTTGTTCCATTTTAATGGCTGTTAACAGACGAGTTTTGATTCCTATAGATTCTATCGCGCTTTGCAATGCCAGCCCATTTATGCATGTTGCAAGCATACCCATATAATCTCCTTGAACACGATCAATAACTCCTGTTTCTGCTTGAATTCCTCTAAAGATGTTTCCTCCACCTATTACAACGGCAACTTCAACACCACTTTCCACAATTTGTTTTATTTCTTGTGCATATTGAGTAAGCATATCATTGCTTATCCCGAAGTCTTGCTCTCCCATTAGAGATTCTCCACTTAATTTTAGAAGTATTCTTTTATATTTCATAAGTTTAATTTTCGAACTCAAATATGATTAAAAAAAAACGACAAAAAAAAAGAGAAACTTAAGTTTCTCTTTTTTTAAAATTATACTAACGCTGCTCGCTTGAAATCTGTAACAGCTAAGTCGCTGTCAATATCTTTAAGATATTGACTAACGCTTTTCTTATTGTCTTTTATGAATGCTTGGTTGACTAATGTGTTCTCTTTGAAGAATTTATTTAATCTACCTTTAGAAATTTTCTCAGCTAAATCGGCAGGTTTGCCTTCTGCAATAGCCTGGTCTTTTCCAATTTCTATTTCTTTATCAATAATAGCCTGATCAACAGATTCTTGATCTAATGCAATAGGAGCCATTGCAGCAACTTGCATTGCCACATCTCTTCCTGCTTCGGAGAAATCACCATTTTTACTTAAACCAACTAATGAAGCAATTTGATTTCCAGGATGATTGTAAGCTACAACCTTTCCTGCTTCAATAGTATTATAAACAGAGATTTCAATTTTTTCACCAATTTTACCAATTTGCTCTGTAATTTTCTCTCCAATTGTCATTCCGTTTCCAGAATAACTAAGCTTTTTTAACTCTTCTATGGAAGCGGGTTTGCTATCTAGGGCAGCAGTTGTAATTGTCTCAACGAATATATTAAAGTCATCATTTTTTGCCACAAAATCCGTTTCACAATTTACCATGACAACAACACCGTTAGATCCGTCTTCACTAGCTTTAGCGATTGTTAAACCTTCAGCCGCATCTCTGTCTCCTCTTTTTGCTGCAACCTTTTGACCTTTTTTCCTTAAAATATCAACTGCAGAATCAAAGTCACCATTTGCTTCAACTAAAGCCTTTTTACAGTCCATCATTCCAGACCCAGTTTGCTGTCTTAATTTATTTACCTCTGATGCAGTAATAGTAGCCATCGTATTAAAGTATTAGGTTGTGATTTATTTATTTCGCTTCAGCCTCAGTAGCTTCAGTCATTTTTTCAGTTTTTACTTCTGCTTTATTTGCAGTCTCTGCTTGTTTGTCTTTTGTGGCTTTTCTTTCCCCCAAGCCTTCCTTGATAGCATCTACAGCGTGCGTAATAATCGCTTCAATAGACTTAGTAGCATCGTCATTCGCGGGAATAGGGAAATCAACTAATTTAGGGTCAGTATTTGTATCAACCAAAGCAAATGTTGGAATATTTAATTTTTTAGCTTCTTTTATTGCGATATGTTCTTTATTGATATCAACAACAAAAAGTGCAGCAGGGAGTCTAGTAAGATCAGAAATACTACCAAGAGTTCTTTCTAATTTTTCTCTTTGACGCATAATTTGAAGACGCTCTCTTTTAGAGATGTTGTCAAAAGTACCATCAGTTCCCATTTTATCAATTTGCGCCATCTTACGTACAGCTTTTCTAATTGTAGCAAAATTGGTAAGCATTCCACCTGGCCATCTTTCTGTAACGAAAGGCATATTGGTTTCAGCAACTTTTTTAGCAACGATATCCTTTGCTTGTTTTTTTGTTGCAACGAACATTATTTTTTTTCCTGATTTAGCAATTTGAGCTAAAGCTTTACTAGCCTCGTCTAACTTTGCAACAGTTTTATGAAGATCGATGATATGAATACCATTTCTTTCCATAAAAATATAAGGAGCCATTGCTGGATTCCACTTTTTCTTTAGGTGACCGAAGTGTACACCTGCTTTTAATAAGTCTTCGTAATTTGGTTGTGCCATTGATTTTGTTGTTTACATTCTTAAAAATAACAACAGCCAAGTAGCGTTTCCGATCTGGGCTGTTTAGATACTAAACGATCTAATATCGCATTAACGTTTACTGAATTGGAATTGCTTACGTGCTTTCGGTTGCCCGAATTTCTTACGTTCAACCATTCTTGGGTCACGCGTCATAAGACCTTCAGCTCTCAGTGCTGCTTTGTAATCAGGATCTATTTCAACAAGTGCTTTAGAAATACCTAAACGAATTGCTTCTGCTTGACCTTTAAAGCCTCCACCTTTTACGTTTACTTTTACGTCATATTTTCCAACGTTTTCAGTAATAGCAAATGGTTGTGCTAGTTTACCTTGTAATTCAACTAAAGGAAAATAGTCTTTTTGATCTTTATTGTTAATCGTAATTTTACCTTTTCCTTTAGAAAGATAAATTCTAGCTACAGCTGATTTTCTTCTTCCGGAAGTATTGATAACGTCCATGTCTATTACTTGATTGAGTTGATGTTAAATTCTTTTGGTTGCTGTCCTTCATGCGGATGTTCTGTTCCTACATATACATATAGGTTTCTGAAAAGTTGTCTGCCAAGTTTATTTTTTGGAAGCATCCCTTTTACTGCTTTTTCAACTAATGCGTAAGGTTTCTTTTCCAACAATTCTTTTGCTAAAGCAGATCTTTGTCCGCCTGTATAACCAGTATGGCGGATATATTTCTTTGTGTCCCACTTGTTTCCAGAAAGAGTGATCTTTTCTGCATTGATAACAATTACGTTATCTCCACAATCTGCATGTGGTGTAAAATTAGGCTTATTCTTACCTCTTAATACTTGGGCAATCTTTGAAGAAAGTCTTCCAAGTGTTTCGTTTTCAGCATTAACAATAAGCCACTTTTTGTCGGCTGTCTCCTTGTTTGCTGATATTGTTTTGTAGCTTAAAGTATCCACTTTATAACTAATTTAAGTATTAATAAATAATTTATCCACCTAAAATGGGGGTGCAAAGGTATAACTTAAATCGAAAGGAACAAGGGTATAAATCGACTTTTTCAGTAGAGTTGTCGAATTATTTGATTACTCCCAATTCAATTGCGACTTCTTTAAAAGCGTTTATAGCTTTATCGAGCTGATCTATGGTATGTGCAGCCGAAATTTGAACTCTTATTCTTGCTTGTTCTTTTGGCACAACAGGGTAAAAGAAACCAATTGCATAAATCCCTTTCTCTAGCAGTTTGTCAGCAAATATCTGAGATAATTTAGCATCGTAAAGCATTACTGGGACAATTGGTGAGTCACCTTCTTTTATATCTAAACCTGCCTCTAGAATACCTTTCTTAAAATAAGTTGTGTTTGATTCCAACGTATCTCTCAACTCCGTTGACCCATTGAGCAGTTTAAATACTTCTAGCGAGGCACCAACTATTGCTGGGGAAAGTGAATTAGAGAATAGATAAGGTCTTGAACGTTGACGTAACATTTCAATGATTTCTTTTTTACCTGAGGTGTAGCCACCCATTGCACCACCTAAAGCCTTGCCAAGTGTTCCAGTAAGTATATCAACACGACCCATAACATTATTGTATTCATGTGTTCCACGACCTGTTTTGCCAATAAAACCAGTTGCATGGCAGTCATCCACCATTACCATTGCATTGTATTTATCTGCTAGATCACAAATCTCATCTAATTTGGCAATGTACCCGTCCATAGAGAATACCCCATCTGTTACAATTAGCCTGTGGCGTTGGTCTTGTGCTTTAATTAATTGAGCTTCTAAATCTTCCATGTTGCTATTGGCATATCGATACCTTGCCGCTTTGCATAATCGAACACCATCTATAATAGAAGCATGGTTTAGAGCGTCAGAAATAATAGCATCTTCAGGACCCAATAATGGCTCAAATACACCACCGTTGGCATCAAAACAGGCAGCATATAGTATAGTATCTTCGGTACCTAGAAATTTAGAAATATCTTGCTCCAATTCTTTGTGAATATCTTGAGTGCCACAAATAAACCGTACAGAAGACATCCCAAAACCATGAGAATCTAAGCCACTTTTAGCTCCTTCAATTACTTTAGGATGAGACGAAAGGCCTAAATAGTTGTTAGCACACATAATGATTACCTCATCACCTGAATCTACAGTTACTTGCGCTCCCTGCGGAGATGTAATGATGCGCTCTCTCTTATAGAGCCCAGCTTCTTCAATTTTTTTTAGTTCTTCTATAATGCAGGGTTGATATTGACTGTACATGGTGTTTTAAGTTTTGTGTCGCGAAGTTATAGAAATTGCGCCAAAAAAAACCCTCTAATTTTCTTTAGAGGGCTTTTACTTAAAAGGGTAAATAATTATTTTTTTAATTTGATTGACGGTGGTGTTGGTTTCTTACCTGAATCTTCAGATTGATTACCATTCTTTAGGTGGGTTACATCAACTTTAGATTTTTCTCGTGGTCCAAAGTACGGTTCAAATCGTAAATCCGCATGTTTTGAAATTTTCCCATTTCTTAATTGCATATCTGCAGCATTGGCAACAATTTGGTAAGAAAATTCAACATTTGTAGTACCTCCTTGAAGCTCAATAACCTCAA
>Ga0209406_1000785_pt1 | contig 24384 bp, 32 predicted proteins | sample COGITO_mtgs_1204_FD_184808 | JGI IMG/M metagenome (GOLD analysis project Ga0209406, IMG submission 184808) | Pelagic marine microbial communities from North Sea - COGITO_mtgs_120426 (SPAdes) (version 2) | ecosystem: Environmental > Aquatic > Marine > Epipelagic ... | reverse complement strand
TCTTCTTCTAATTCGCAGTCTTCTACCTGCTTTTGTTAACTGTGCCATTTTCTAATCTTATTTAGCAGCTGATTTACCAGCTTTTCTTCTAATGTGTTCTCCGGCAAAACGAATACCTTTTCCTTTATAAGGCTCAGGTTTTCTTAGTGACCTCAATTTTGCTGCGAATTGTCCAACCAATTGCTTGTCATGTGATTCTGTTGTTACAACTGGCGGTTTACCTCTTTCCGTAACAGCAGTTACAGTTAAATCTGAAGGAAAACCAATTACAACATTATGAGAATATCCAAGGGCCAGCTCTAATTTCTGTCCTTTTACTTCTGCTCTATACCCAACACCAATTAATTCCTGAACTGTTTTATAACCTTCAGAAACACCAATAATCATATTATAGATTAAAGATCTGTATAAACCGTGTTTAGCTCTATGGTCTTTCTCATCAGTGCTTCTTGCTACAATAACATTACCGTCTTCTATTTTTACGGTAATAGCAGAATCAATCTCCTGAGTCGACTCACCTTTTTTACCTTTTACAGTTACAAAGTGACCTGTACCAACAGACACTTCAACACCTTCTGGTATGCTTATGGGTAAATTTCCTATTCTTGACATGACTTACTTTTTGTCTTAATTCTTTTAATAAACGTGGCAAAGAACTTCTCCGCCCACATTTTCACTTTTTGCTTCCTTATCTGTCATTACTCCTTTAGAAGTAGACACTATCGCAACACCTAAACCATTTAGTACCCTTGGCATGGTTCTTACGCTTGTATAGTTACGAAGACCTGATCTACTAATTCTTTTTAAGCCTCTAATCGCAGACACTTTAGTAGTTGGATGATATTTCAATGCAATTTTTATATTGCCTTGATATCCTTCCTCCTCAAATTTGAAGTTCATTATGTACCCTTTATCAAAAAGAATTTTTGTCAATTCTCTTTTAATATTAGAACCAGGAATGTCAACAATCTTATGCTGCGCCTTGATTGCATTTCTTAGTCTTGTCAGATAATCTGCTATTGGATCGTTCATCTTATTCTCTTTTGTATTGTTACTACCAACTGGCTTTAATTACCCCTGGTATCAACCCTTGATTAGCCATTTCTCTAAAAGTTACCCTTGAAATTCCAAATTGACGAATGTATCCTTTTGGTCTTCCTGTAATTGCACATCTGTTGTGCAATCTAACCTTTGAAGAGTTTTTTGGAAGCTTTTGTAGGGCATCCCAATCGCCTGCAGCTTTTAAAGCAGCTCTTTTATCAGCATACTTCGCCACCATAGCTTGACGTTTTCTCTCTCTGGCTTTCATTGATTCTTTTGCCATAACTTACTTTTTAAATGGTAATCCAAATTCTTTTAATAATTCAAATGCTTCGTCATCAGATTTTGCAGTTGTTACAAACGTGATGTCCATACCACTAATTTGTGGGATTTTGTCGATATCGATTTCTGGGAAAACGATTTGTTCTGTAATACCAAGCGTATAGTTTCCGCGACCATCGAACCCTTTCCTTCCAATTCCTTGAAAATCTCTAGTTCTAGGAAGTGCTACAGCACCAAGTCTGTCTAAAAACTCATACATTTTATCTCCTCTAAGTGTAACTCTGCAACCAATTGGCATGCCTTTCCTTAACTTAAAGTTAGAGATATCTTTCTTAGACATTGTCTTTTGGGCTTTTTGGCCAGCAATGTTTGACATCTCTTCGACTGCAGCTTCTATAAGCTTTTTATCTGCAACTGCTCTGCCTAACCCTTGGTTAAGGCAAATCTTTTCAAGCTTTGGCACTTGCATAGGACTAGAGTAGCTGAATTTGCTTTGTAAAGCACCAACTATTCTGTCTTTGTACTCGCTTTTTAATCTTGGTTTATAATCACTCATTTTTATTAATTTTCAATTACGATTTCTGTCCGTAATCTAATAGTTTAGCTAATAGTTTCTCCTGACTTTTTTGCGTATCGTTCAAGCTTACCGTCTTTATTCAATCTACGACCTACTTTAGTTGGTTCCCCCGTTTTAGGGTCAATTAACATTAAGTTAGACACATGAATTGAAGCTTCTTTTTTAATGATGCCTCCTTCAGGATATTGTGCGTTTGGCTTTGTATGTTTAGACACCATATTGATACCTTCTACAATAGCTCTACCTTTTTCTCTATCTACAGAAAGTACTTTTCCTTGGTTGGTATCAGATCCTGATGCTGCACCAGTAATAACTTTTACCAAGTCACCTTTCTTTATGTTTAGTTTTTTTTGCATTGTTCTAATAATTAAAGTACTTCCGGTGCTAATGAAACAATTTTCATAAACTGTTTATCTCTCAGTTCTCTAGCAACAGGACCGAAAATACGAGTTCCTCTCATTTCCCCTCCCTCATTTAAGAGAACAGCAGCGTTATCATCAAACCTGATGTAAGAACCATCTTTTCTTCTAATCTCTTTCTTCGTTCTAACAACTACCGCAGTAACAACTGTTCCCTTTTTTACATTTCCGTTTGGAACTGCATCTTTAACAGTAACTACAATTTTATCACCAATTGAAGCATATCGTCTCTTTGATCCACCCAATACTTTGATGACCAAAACTTCTTTTGCTCCGCTGTTGTCGGCAATTTTTAACCTTGATTCCGTTTGTAACATCTCTTAATAGCTTTAACGCTTATTTCGCTTTTTCTAAAATCTCAACCAATCTCCAACATTTATTCTTGCTGATTGGCTTAGTTTCCATAATTTTTACAGTGTCTCCAATTCCACACTCATTCTTTTCATCATGAGCAGTGAATTTATTAGAAGTCTTCATAAACTTCCCGTACATAGCATGTTTAACTTTACGTTCAACGGTAACGGTTATAGATTTCTCCATTTTATCGCTAACTACAACACCAATTCTCTCTTTTCTTAAATTTCTTTGAACCATGACTTTATAATTAATTCGATTCTAGCTCTCTTTTATTTAGCTCCGTTTTCAACCTTGCTATATCTTGCCTTCTTCCTTTCAATTGCATTGGATTTTCCAATGGAGAAACTGCATGACTTAATTTTAACTTCGACACCATCTCAACCTCTTCAGACAATTTGTCTTTGATTTCATCTGTTGTCATTTCTGTTATTACACTTGCTTTCATCTCGAAAATATATTAAGCTTCTACATAATCTTTTCTTACTACATATTTTGTAGTAACAGGTAACTTTTGTGCTGCCAATCTTAATGCTTCTTTTGCGGTCTCCTCATCAACACCATCAATTTCAAAAATTAAGTTTCCTGGTTTAATTCTAGCTACCCAATGATCTAAGGCCCCCTTACCTTTTCCCATTCTTACCTCAGCTGGTTTTGAAGTCATAGGTTTATCAGGAAAAACTCTAATCCACACCTGCCCTTGTCTCTTCATGTATCTAGTAACAGCAATCCTTGCAGCTTCAATTTGTCTACCGTTCATGAACCCTTGCTGTAAAGATTTAATTCCGAAAGAACCAAACGCTAATTCATGTCCTCTTCCAGCATTGCCTTTGATTCTGCCTTTTTGTTGCTTTCTGTGCTTTGTTTTCTTTGGTTGTAACATCTTGTCTAACTATTATCCGGTAAATTATTTTCTTCTTGCAGGTTTACCTTTACCTTTTGAAGCATTAGGCATGCCCACTGTAGGCGACAAATCTCTTTTACCAAAAATTTCACCTCTACAAATCCAAACTTTTACGCCTATCAGTCCGTAAGTAGTTTGTGCTTCTGACAAAGCATAATCAATATCAGCTCTCAGAGTATGAAGTGGTGTTCTACCCTCTTTGTACATTTCTGTACGAGCCATTTCAGCACCGTTTAATCTGCCAGAGATTTGTATTTTAATTCCTTCTGCTCCCATTCTCATAGTTGAAGCGATTGCCATTTTTGTGGCCCGTCTGAAAGAAATTCTTCCTTCAATTTGTCTGGCAACACTGTCACCGACTAATTTAGCATCGAGTTCTGGTCTTTTAATTTCGTAGATATTAATTTGAACCTCTTTCTTGGTAAGCTTCTTCATCTCCTCTTTCAACTTATCTACTTCAGATCCGCCTTTTCCAATGATAATACCAGGTCTTGAAGTTTTGATAGTTACCGTAACCAATTTAAGTGTTCTTTCAATAATAATTTTAGATACACTAGCTTTAGCCAAACGAGCATTAAGATATCTTCTTATTTGATAATCTTCAACTAACTTTTCTGTATAGTTTTTACCTCCATACCAGTTAGAATCCCATCCTTTGATGAAGCCTAATCTATTACCTATTGGATTTGTTTTTTGTCCCATTAATCAATTATTTAGCTGATCCTAATACTAGGGTTACGTGATTTGATCTTTTTCTAATTCTGTGTGCTCTACCTTGGGGCGCTGGCTGAAGTCTTTTTAACATTCTACCACTGTCTACTTTTATCTCTTTTATAAAAAGATTAGCATTTTCCCATTTCTCCCCGGATTTTTGCTCAAAGTTGTTCATTGCAGAATGCAATAATTTTTCCACTCTACGAGCAGCTTCTTTACTTGTAAACTGCAGCGTATTTGTAGCTGAAACTACATCCATTCCTCTTACTAAATCCGCAACTAATCTCATCTTGCGAGGAGATGTAGGACAATTGTTAAGCTTAGCAATGTAAAGCTCTTTATTTGCCTCTTTTCTAGCGTCTGCGCTTTTTTCTTTTCTTGAACCCATGACCAGTTATTTTTCTAATCTATTTCTTCTTATTACCACCATGACCTCTAAAACTTCTAGTTGGAGAGAATTCACCCAATTTATGTCCAACCATATTTTCTGTTACATATACAGGAACAAATGTTTTACCGTTATGAACAGCAATTGTCATACCCACAAAATCAGGAGTAATCATTGAAGCTCTTGACCAAGTTTTAATTACAGATTTCTTCCCAGAACTCTGTGATTCTTCAACTCTTTGTTGAAGCTTGTAATGAACAAATGGTGGTTTTTTTAGCGATCTAGCCATCTTCTACTTATTTTTTCTTTCTATCAATAATGTGTTTATTCGAAGCTTTCTTCTTAGCTCGAGTTTTGAAGCCTTTAGCAGGAATTCCATTTCTACTTCTTGGGTGCCCTCCAGACTGACGTCCTTCACCTCCACCCATTGGGTGATCTACTGGATTCATAACTACACCACGAACACGTGGCCTTCTACCCAACCATCTACTACGTCCTGCTTTTCCAGAAACCTCTAACTGATGATCTGAATTTGATACAGTTCCAATTGTAGCTAAGCACGTAATTAAAATCATTCTCGTCTCACCAGAAGGCATCTTAACAATAGCGTATTTACCATCTCTTGCCGCTAATTGAGCGTAAGATCCTGCACTTCTCGCAATTTTCGCACCTTGACCTGGTCTCATTTCTATATTATGAATAACCGTTCCTAAAGGAATATCACTTAAAAATAATGCATTGCCAACTTCAGGTGTGACACCTTTTCCAGAATTAATTTCCTGCCCAACTTCAATACCTGCAGGAGCAACTATATAACGTTTTTCACCGTCTTTGTAATATACCAATGCGATACGCGCACTTCTGAAAGGATCGTACTCAACAGTCTTAACAACTCCTGGTACACCAAATTTATCTCTTTTGAAGTCAATTTCTCTGTATTTTCTTTTATGACCACCACCAACGTTTCTGATAGTCATTTTACCAGTGTGGTTTCTTCCACCTTTTCTATTGTGCCCTTTAACCAGAGATTTTTCAGGGGCACTCGCAGTAACTTCTTCGAATATAGAAGCTACCTTGTGTCTTTGACCTGGGGTAGTTGGGTTAAACTTTCTAACTGCCATTTTCTTCTATCTTAAATGTTACTGAAAAAATCAATTGTATCTCCTTCTGCAAGAGTTATAACTGCTTTTTTAAATGAGTTTGTTTTACCAGAAATAACACCTGCTTTAGTGTTACGTGTTTTTCTTTTACCACCGTAATTCATTGTGTTAACAGTCTCAACAGCAACACCGTACATGCCTTCAACAGCATCCTTAATTTGAAGCTTATTAGCACGTTTGTCAACTACAAATCCAAAACGATTTAACTTTTCGCTCTGTGCTGACATCTTTTCGGTAATAATAGGTTTTAATAAAATTTTCATCTTTTCTTAACTTAAAATGTCTTCGATTTGCTTAACTGAACTCGATGAAAGCACTAAGTTATTCGTCTCAATAATATTGTAAGTACTCAATTCAGAGACAGTTACCACATTTAATCCCTTTAAATTACGAGCCGACAAATATACGTTATCATCTTTTTCATTTAAGACTATCATTGTCTTTTTACCTTCTAAAGCCATTTGGTCCAATAAGGCAACAAATTGTTTTGTTTGAGGTGCCTCAAAAGAAAAATCTTCAATTACACTAATAGCGCTTTCTTTTGCTTTATATGTAAGAGCAGACTTTCTTGCTATTTGCTTTACTTTTTTGTTTAACTTGAAATCGTAGTCTCTTGGTCTTGGACCAAACACTCTACCGCCACCTCTAAAAATGGGACTCTTGATACTACCTGCTCTCGCTGTACCAGTTCCTTTTTGCTTCTTAATTTTTCTAGTACTTCCAGTAATCTCACCTCTTTCTTTTGATTTGTGAGTTCCTTGACGGTTGGCCGCTCTGTACTGTCTAACGTCTAGGTATATCAAGTGATCGTTTGGTTCAATACCAAAAACCGACTCACTTAACTTAGCTTTCTTGCTAGTCTTTTTTCCTGTTTTATCGTAAACTGCTACTTCCATTATTTCTCAACTATTACGCTTGAACCATTTGCTCCTGGAATTGCTCCATTTACAATGATTAAGTTTTTATCAGCAAGTACTTTAATAACTTTCAAGTTTTGAACTTTAACACGATCTCCACCCATTCTACCTGCCATTTTCATTCCTTTGAATACTCTAGCCGGAGTAGATGCATTACCAATTGAACCTGGCGCCCTTAACCTATTGTGCTGACCGTGCGTTGCTTGACCAACACCGCCAAAGCCGTGTCTTTTGACGACACCCTGAAAACCTTTTCCTTTTGAGGTGCCCACTACGTCAACAAACTCACCTTCTTCAAACATCTCAACAGTAATAGAGTCACCGAGATTCAGTTCTGTTTCGAAGCTCTTTAATTCAAGAACATCAGTTTTAGGGGTTGTTTTTGCTTTTTTGAAATGCCCTTTAAGAGCATTGGAAGTGTTTTTCTCCTTTGCTTCGCCAAATGCAATTTGCACAGCAGAGTAACCATCAACCTCATCGGTTTTTACTTGGGTTACAACACAAGGGCCTGCTTCAATCACTGTACAAGGAAGATTTTTACCTTCTTCACTATACATTGTCGTCATCCCTATTTTTTTACCTATTATTCCAGACATCGTTTATCAGGTATTACTATCTAAATCAAACTTTTATTTCTACATCAACTCCACTAGGAAGCTCAAGCTTCATTAGTGCGTCAACAGTTTTTGATGATGAGCTATATATATCCATCAACCTTTTATAAGCTGAAAGTTGAAATTGCTCTCTCGATTTTTTATTAACGTGTGGCGAGCGCAACACAGTATAAATTCTTTTGTGAGTTGGTAATGGAATAGGCCCATTAACAATAGCACCCGTACTCTTTACAGTTTTAACAATCTTTTCAGCTGATTTATCAACTAAATTGTGATCGTAAGACTTTAATTTTATTCTAATTTTTTGAGCCATCGTTCTATAATTATGCTGTTACTTGACCTTTTGCTGCTGCAATTACCTCAATCGAAATATTCTTGGGGCAATCAGCAAATTTTAAAAATTCCATTGTAGAGGTTGCTCTTCCGGAAGACATTGTTCTAAGAGCAGTAACATATCCAAACATTTCCGATAAAGGAACTTGAGCTTTTACCACTTTAGCACCATTCTTATCATCCATACCGTCAACTTGACCTCTTCTTCTGTTTAAGTCTCCAACTATATCACCCATGTTCTCTTCCGGTGTAACCACTTCCAATTTCATAATTGGTTCCAAGATAACAGGATTAGCAAGAGGTAAAGCCTCTCTATATGCCATTTTAGCAGCTAATTCAAATGACAACTGATCAGAATCCACTGCGTGGAAAGAACCATCTTTTAAAGTGACCTTTAAACTGTCAACAGGGAAACCTGCCAATACGCCATTTTTCATAGCTTGAATAAAACCCTTTTCTACAGAAGGAATAAATTCTTTAGGAATATTACCTCCTTTAATTATGTTAATAAACTCTAAACCTTCTTTATCGTCTTCTCGCGGTCCAATAGTAATACTGATGTCAGCAAATTTACCACGGCCACCAGATTGTTTCTTGTATACCTCTCTGTGATCAACAGTACCAGAAATAGTTTCTTTGTAAGCCACTTGTGGGGCTCCTTGATTACATTCAACTTTAAACTCTCTTTTTAAACGATCAAGAATAATATCTAGGTGTAGCTCACCCATTCCAGATACAATTGTTTGACCAGAATCTTCGTCAGTCTTAACTTGGAACGTTGGATCTTCTTCAGCCAATTTAGCTAGAGCCATGCCTAACTTATCAACATCTGCTTGAGTTTTTGGTTCAATAGCAATCCCAATTACTGGATCTGGAAAATCCATGGATTCTAAAACAATAGGCGCATCCATAGCACATAAAGTGTCACCGGTTTTGATGTCCTTAAACCCAGCTAATGCCGCTATATCTCCACATTGAAGTTGAGGTATTTGATTTTGCTTATTCGCATGCATTTGGAATATACGAGAAATTCGTTCTTTGTTTCCAGTACGTGTATTTAGAACGTAAGATCCAGCATCTAATGAACCTGAATAAGCTCTTGTAAAACACAACCTTCCAACAAAAGGGTCTGTTGCAATTTTAAATGCTAAAGCTGCGAATGGCTCATCGATTGATGGCTTTCTACTGTCTGGTTCATCCGTTTTAGGGTTAATACCTTCAATAGCTTGAGTATCCATTGGTGAAGGCAAAATTTCCATAACCATATCTAACATGGCTTGAACACCTTTGTTTTTAAAGGCAGAACCACACATCATTGGAACAACTTTTCCAGCTATTGTAGCTTCTCTTAAGGCGTCAAGAATTTCTCTTTCTGTAAGTGAATTCTCATCTTCGAAATACTTTTCCATTAAAGTATCATCAAATTCAGCAACAGCTTCAAGTAACTCTTCTCTTAATCTTTTTGCTTCATCAACAATGTTAGCAGGAATTTCAATTTCTTCAAAAGTCATTCCTTGGTCTTCTTCATTCCAAGTTATTCCTTTAAAGTTAATTAAATCAACAACTCCTTTAAACTCATCCTCATCACCAATATTAATTTGCAAAGGCAACGCATGACTTCCAAGCATTTCTTTTACTTGAGCACATACTTTCAAAAAGTCTGCACCCTGGCGATCCATTTTATTAACGAAGCCAATTCTGGGAACATTATAATTATTCGCTAATCTCCAATTAGTTTCTGATTGAGGCTCAACGCCATCAACTGCACTAAACAAGAACACCAAACCATCTAATACACGAAGAGAACGGTTTACCTCAACAGTGAAATCAACGTGTCCGGGAGTATCAATAATATTAACATGATACTCTTCACCTCTGTAGTCCCACTTTAGTGTTGTCGCAGCAGAAGTAATTGTAATTCCTCTTTCCTGCTCTTGCGCCATCCAATCCATGGTAGCAGCACCATCATGAACTTCACCAATCTTATGGCTTACACCTCCATAATAAAGAATACGTTCAGTAGTGGTTGTTTTCCCTGCATCAATGTGAGCAGCTATACCAATGTTTCTTGTGAAATTTAAATCTCTTTTTGCCATCTTCGCCTTAATATCAGATTAGAATCTAAAGTGTGAGAAAGCTTTGTTAGCCTCAGCCATTCTATGCGTGTCCTCTTTCTTTTTGAAAGCACCACCTTCTTCTTTAAACGCAGAAATTATCTCATCAGCAAGTTTTTGCTCCATTCCTTTTCCGTTTCTTTTTCTTGCATTAAGAATCATCCATTTAATACCTAGAGCAGTTTTTCTACTATCTCTAACCGGCTGCGGAATTTGAAATGTTGCACCACCCACTCTTCTACTTCTTACTTCAACTTGAGGCGTAACATTAGCCAAACCTTTCTTAAAGGCTTCAACTGGATCTACTTCCTCAATTTTTTTATCAACGATTTCCATCGCTCCGTAAAAAATCGAAAATGCTTTTGTCTTTTTACCGTCAACCATTAGGTTATTTACAAACCTTGTAATCAACAAATTACCAAATTTTGGATCTGGTAATAAAATTCTATCTTTAGCTCTACTCTTTCTCATCTTCCTAAGTAGGTTTTATTTTTTTGGAGCTTTCGTTCCGTATTTAGATCTTCTTTGAGTACGTCCATCAACACCGGCAGTATCTAACGCTCCACGAACAACGTGATAACGAACACCTGGTAAATCTTTTACTCTTCCGCCTCTTACTAACACAATAGAGTGTTCTTGCAAATTATGACCTTCTCCACCGATATATGCATTTACTTCGTTCCCGTTTGTTAATCTTACCCTTGCAACTTTTCGCATGGCAGAGTTTGGCTTTTTTGGAGTAGTAGTATATACTCTTACACAAACGCCTCTACGCTGTGGGCAAGAGTTTAAAGCAGCAGACTTACTCTTCTTTGTTTGCTTTAATCTACCTTTTCTTACTAACTGTTGAATAGTCGGCATACTTGATTTCTTTACTTTTTCTCTATATATAATTACCCCAAGACGTATTTTGGGGGGTGCAAAGGTACATGAATAATCAAAATATGCAAGTGCTAAAATGAAAAAGTTTAAAAATTCTTTATGTATAGCGATTTACCTGTTGAATTAATGTATTCTTCCTATTAAGTGGCTTGTTTATAATTACGATGATATGTGCAAAACTTTGCCCAACACACTAATAGAAGCTACCTTACTTTTGGAGCCATGAATTATTTAGACGAGTTAAACGAGGCGCAAAGAAAAGCGGTTATTAAAATAGATGGACCTAGTATGGTAATTGCTGGTGCTGGTTCTGGAAAAACGAGAGTTCTAACCTACAGGATTGCTCATATGATTCATAACAACATTGATGCATTTAACATTTTAGCGTTAACGTTTACAAATAAAGCAGCGAAGGAAATGAAGGAGCGTATTGCATCGCAAGTTTCCAAAAACGAAGCACGCAACATTTGGATGGGTACCTTTCACTCCATATTTGCCAGAATTCTTAGAACTGAGAGCGAGAAGTTAGGTTACCCATCGAACTTTACTATTTATGATTCACAGGACTCAAAAAATTTAATTAAAGCAATTGTGAAAGAATTAGGTCTTGACGACAAGATATATAAACCCAATATTATTGCTAACCGGATTTCGAATGCCAAAAACAATTTAGTTTCTTCTCAAGCGTACTTAAATAATACAACGATACAAGCTGATGATAGACAATCGGCTAAACCAAAACTTGGAGAGATTTACGAAATATACTCGAAAAGGTGTTTTAAAGCCGGAGCGATGGACTTTGATGACTTACTATTCAAAACCAATGTGCTACTGAGAGACTTCCCTGATGTGCTTTTCAAATACCAAGATAAGTTTAGATATATTATGGTAGACGAGTTCCAAGACACCAACTTTTCTCAATACCTTATTGTAAAGACGTTGGCAGCTCGTTTCGAAAACATTTGTGTGGTAGGTGATGATGCACAGAGTATCTATGCTTTCCGTGGGGCAAGTATTCAGAACATTTTGAACTTCAAAAAAGACTACCCAGATGCCAAAACATTTAAGCTTGAGCAAAACTATCGATCAACTGATACAATTGTAAAAGCAGCTAATTCTATCATTGAGAAGAACAAAGATCAAATTCAAAAAGATGTCTGGACCTCCAACGAAGCTGGAGCACCAATTAAAGTACTTCGTTCATTAACCGACAATGAAGAAGGACTTACAATTACTTCAGAAATTTTTAGAGAAAAATTAAACGGTCAACGTAAAAACTTAGATTTTGCAATCTTATACCGAACCAATGCTCAATCTAGAGCGATGGAGGAGTCTTTGCGCAAGAAAGATATACCATATAGAATATATGGCGGGCTTTCATTCTATCAACGTAAGGAGATAAAAGATATATTGGGATACTATAGATTGGTTCTTAATCCAAAAGATGAAGAGGCGCTAAAGCGCGTAATAAATTACCCTGCAAGAGGCATTGGCAAAACAACTTTAGACAAAGTCATTATTGCAGCTAACACATATGATGTTTCTTTATGGGATATTATTACTAAACCTTCAGATTTTAATTCAGGGCTGAGCGGAGCCGTTTTAGGCAAGCTACAGCAGTTTGCTGCTATGATTTCGAGTTTCAGAGCTCAACATAATGCCAAAAATGCTTATGACTTAGGACAAGAAATTGCCTCCACTGTTGGGATGCTCACAGATTTGTATAACGATAAATCGCCCGAAGGTGTGAGCAGATATGAAAACGTGCAAGAACTTCTAAATGGTTTAAAAGAATTTATTGGAGAAGATGCTGACGAACTGCCCTTAGAAGACTCTGTTAATGAAATAAAAACGTTAGGATCTTTCATGCAAGACATTGCATTACTTACAGATGCGGATAAAAAAGATGACAATGATAATGACAAGGTAACTCTAATGACCATTCATGCTGCCAAAGGTTTGGAATTTCCTTTTGTATATATTGTCGGTCTTGAAGAAAACCTATTCCCTTCTCAGCTTTCATTAAATTCAAGGTCAGACCTCGAAGAAGAACGAAGGTTATTTTATGTTGCAGTTACTCGTGGCGAAACTAAAGTCACCTTATCATACGCAACTAGCCGATACAAGTGGGGTAATCTTACTTATTGCGAACCTAGCAGATTTATTGAAGAAATAGATTCTCAGTTTCTTGAGTTACCGGCTGACGACCAGGATATAACTATGGGCAGATCTGCAACTCAAAAAACATTTAATCGAGAATCTAGAAAATCTGTGCCACAGCAAACGAAAAAAATTAATCAATCACCAACTACACCATTTACAGCCCCTAACCCTCGTCAGAAACTGGTGAAGATGAACTCTGTTCCTGGCGCTTCAAATGCTAACTACGTTGCTCCAAAGCTAACCGAAGGCATGAAAGTAGAACATGAACGATTTGGAACAGGCACCGTTAAAGTTTTAGAGGGACCCTATCCAAATCAAAAGGCAACTGTGTCGTTTACTGGCCACGGAGAAAAAAAATTACTGCTTAAATTTGCACGACTAAAAATCCTTAACTAAACTATTGACAACTTGAATTATTATAGCATTCTATGTGTTTTCCGTCATCATCTCATGTTATTTAGTCTACCTTTTTTCATTCTGCTTTTTACTATTGAAAGATATTCAATACATTTGCCACTTATTGCCAAAAGTAAAACAATCAGAATTTTAAGTTTTTATGGAGTATAACACGGGGAGAGATCATCTTGCGATTCCGGAGTACGGAAGAAATGTGCAAAAAATGGTTGAATTTGCTTGCGAAATAGCAAATAAAGATGAGAGAAATAATGTAGCCAAGATAATCGTTGGTGTTATGGGACAAATTAATTCTCAAAACAAAAACATTGAAGGCTACGAACAGAAACTTTGGAATCACCTGTTTATAATCTCCAATTTTAAACTTGATGTAGAATCTCCTTACGAAAAACCAACTAAGGAAGCCTTAGCTCAAAAACCTGACCGCATACCTTACCGCAATATTCGCATTAAGTACAAGCATTACGGAGTTGCTATACAAAGTATGGTTGATAAGTGCGCTGCCCTTCCTGATGGAGACGAAAAAACTTCGTTCACTAAAGCTCTAGCAAATCACATGAAAACTAGTTACTTGAGCTGGAATAGAGATTCTGTTAATGATGAAGTAATAACTAATCATTTAAATGAACTATCTGGTGGTAAACTAAAGTTGGCAGAAGATTTTGAATATATTAGTACAGCAGAAATTCTAGCCAAAAATCCATCAATTTCTTCCGATAATAAGAAATTTACGGGAAAGAAAAATAACGGCAGAAGCAAAAATAACGTTAGAAATAAGGGGCAAAACAGAAAAAGATACTAGAATATGGGTACGTTCAGCATAGAAGGTGGTCATCAACTGCATGGAGATTTAACACCGCAAGGTGCTAAAAATGAAGCTCTACAAATATTATCTGCAGTTCTTCTTACTCCTGAACAAATTCGCATCAAAAACATTCCAGATATTAGGGATGTAAATAAATTAATTGATTTACTTGAAGCCCTTGGGGTTAAAGTAAAGAAAAACGGTGAAGGGGATTACACTTTCGAAGCTTCTGATGTAAATGTAGAATATCTTTTAACAGACGACTATAAAAAAAGAGGTGGTGGTCTTAGAGGCTCCATTATGCTAGTTGGACCTTTATTAGCTCGTTTCGGCAAAGGATATATACCTAAACCAGGAGGAGACAAAATTGGAAGAAGAAGAATCGACACACATTTTATTGGTTTCGAAAAATTAGGTGCTGATTTTTGGTACAACTCTAAAGAATGTTTTTATAAAGCTGAAGCAACAAAACTTAAAGGCTGCTATATGTTGTTGGACGAAGCCTCCGTAACAGGCACTGCTAATATTGTTATGGCTGCTTCGATGGCAGAGGGTAAAACTACCATTTACAACGCTGCCTGCGAACCATATCTTCAGCAATTATGTACAATGTTGAATAACATGGGTGCTAAAATTACTGGTCTTGGCTCGAACATGTTAACAATAGAAGGTGTTAGTTACCTTGGCGGATGTGACCATAAAATTCTTCCAGACATGATTGAAATTGGAAGTTTTATTGGCCTGGCAGCGATGACCCAATCGGAAATTACAATCAAAAATGTTGGATATGAGCACCTTGGTCAGATTCCTACAATTTTTAAACGACTTGGCATAAATCTTGATAGAAAAGGAGACGATATTTTTGTCCCTGCTCAGGACATCTATGAAATTGATACGTTCATTGATGGCTCAATACTTACAATTGCTGATGCACCATGGCCAGGGTTTACCCCTGACTTATTAAGCATTATTTTAGTTGTGGCAACCCAGGCTAAAGGAAGTGTATTGATACACCAAAAAATGTTTGAAAGTCGCTTGTTCTTTGTTGATAAATTAATTGATATGGGAGCTCAAATAATTCTATGCGACCCGCACCGTGCAAACGTAATGGGCTTGGCAAGAGAATCTAAGCTCAGAGCAATTGAAATGACTTCTCCTGACATACGTGCAGGAGTTTCATTATTAATTGCGGCAATGAGTGCTGAAGGAACAAGCACAATTCATAACATTGAACAGATCGATAGAGGATATCAAAATATAGACACACGCCTAAATGCATTAGGTGCAAAAATTGAAAGAATATAAAACTAATTAAAATGAAAAAAATTATCGGATTTACTTTAGTACTATTTATCGTTGGCTCATTTGCTTTTATTAGCACCAACAAATCTCCTCAAGCCCAAATTGGATTAAATGTTGGACAAAAAGCCCCAGAATTAGCATTCTCGAATCCCGCGGGAAAAACTATTACACTTTCTTCCTTAAAAGGAAACATGGTTCTAATTGACTACTGGGCGTCCTGGTGTGGACCATGCAGAAGAGAAAATCCAGCTGTTGTAGCTGCTTATAAAAAGTATCAATCGGCAAAATTTAAATCGGCAAAGGGTTTTAAAATCTACAGTGTTTCTTTAGACCAAGACAAAAATCGTTGGATGAACGCAATCAAGCAAGACAAATTAGAATGGTCAGAGCACGTTAGCGATTTAAAGGGCTGGAAATCTGCAGCAGCAGCTCAATACAAAGTAAATTCAATCCCTGCTAGTTGGCTAATAGACGAGAATGGAATTATCGTTGCGAAAAACTTAAGAGGTGCTGCACTCGACCAAGCAATAGATAAATATGTTAAGTCGTTTAAATAAGCAACCAAAAAAATAATTTTTGAAGGCGAGAAATATCTCGCCTTTTTTATTTCTAAAATTTAATACGTCTGTCTGCCAAATTGACTTAAAGTTCTCGTTGGCAAACAATTTGAATACACTACACCGATTCAAAATTCGAACAATGAGCAAGAAAGAAGAACCAGAAGTAAAAGAAGAAATTGTTGACCAAGAAGTTCAGCAAAACGAGTCAACAGAAAAGGTGGTAGAAGCCACTGAAGAAACTCAAAACGAGACAGTTGAAGGAAATGAGACTGAACCAGTAAACGAATTCGAGGAAAAATACACCGAAGTAAACGATAAGTACTTGAGATTGTATTCAGAATTCGAGAACTTCCGTAAACGAACTGCTAAAGAAAAATTGGATTTAATCATGAATGCAAGTGCGGGCATGATGTCAGCATTACTGCCAATTCTTGATGATTTAGAAAGGGCTATAAAATCTAATGATGAATCTACGGATATTGAAGCGGTAAAAGAAGGAATCAACTTAGTTTCACAAAAACTTTCAGGTATTTTAATAGCTAAAGGTCTTAAGCCAATGGAAGTTGAAGCCGGTGCAGATTTCGATTTAGATATACATGAAGCTATAACGAAAATTCCCGCTCCGTCTGATGAGCTAAAAGGCAAAGTTGTAGATGCTGTTGAGAAAGGATATTTTCTTAACGAAAAAGTAATTCGCTATACCAAAGTTGTAATCGGAAAATAATGGCAAAAAGAGATTATTACGAAGTACTAGGAGTAGCTAGTGGAGCTTCTGAGAGTGAGATTAAAAAATCTTACAGAAAGCTTGCTTTAAAATTTCACCCAGACAAAAACCCAGACGATGCTTCAGCAGAAGAGAAATTTAAGGAAGCTGCAGAAGCTTACGATGTATTAAGTTCTTCAGAAAAGAAACAACGATACGATCAGTTTGGTCACGCAGGAATGGGCGGTGCTGCTGGTGGCGGTGGAGGTTTTGGTGGCGGAATGAATATGGACGATATTTTCAGCCAATTTGGAGATATTTTTGGTGGAGGCTTTGGCGGTGGAGGCGGTGGCCGAAGAGGAAGACGTGTTAACCGCGGTTCGAATCTTAGAGTTAAAGTAAAACTTACGCTAGAAGACGTTGCCAACGGAGTTCAGAAAAAAATTAAAGTCAACAAATACATTTCGTGTGAACCATGTTCTGGTTCTGGAGCCGAAAATGGCTCTTATAGCAACTGTGGAAGTTGTGGAGGTACTGGTCAAGTTACACGTGTTCAGAATACGATTCTTGGTCAAATGCAAACAGCATCAACTTGCCCAAGTTGTGGCGGTGAAGGTCGTTCAATCGACAGCAAGTGTAAAACGTGCTTCGGAGATGGAATTACTAGAAAAGATGAAGTAGTAACAATCGACATACCTGCCGGTGTAGAAGAGGGTATGCAGCTTTCTGTAAGTGGAAAAGGTAATGCTGGGCCGCGAGGCGGTGTTCCAGGCGATATGCTAGTAGTTATTGAAGAAACGCCTCATGATGAGTTAGTTCGAGACGGTCAAAATCTCTACTATGATTTATATATCAATTTTGCAGATGCAACACTTGGTACTACTGTAGAAATACCGACCATATCGTCTAAAGCCAAAATTAAAATTATTGAGGGGACTCAATCAGGGAAGATTCTTAGGCTAAAAGGGAAAGGACTGCCAGGAATTAATTCCTATGGAAATGGCGACCTACTTGTGAATATTAATGTGTGGACTCCGCAAGAGCTTACTAAAGAAGAAAAATCTGCATTAGATAGTTTTAGAGAATCTGAAAATTTTAAACCAAGTCCAACCGGTAAGGAAAAAAGTTTCTTTAACAGAGTTAGAGAGTTTTTTGATTAAATTCTTCTCGCCGGTGAAGTGGAATAAAATATAGCAATCCCCAGATTGAGTTTCGTCCACTTTTATTATCACTCAAACCTTTCGCAATAGCGGATTTAATATTTTTATAGCTTTGACCACCTAGATGGAATACCTTTTACAAATTCAAAATATTGTTAAGAAGTTTGCGAATCATGTTGCGCTCGATGATGTTAGTATTAATGTGCCAAATGGGCAAATTTTCGGTTTACTAGGGCCTAATGGAGCGGGGAAGACAACACTTATAAGAATCATTAATCAAATTACTGGACCTGATTCAGGTACCGTTTTATTTGATGGTAAGCAGCTGAATCCTAATCACATTTCCGACATTGGCTACCTCCCCGAAGAACGCGGTTTGTACAAAAAAATGAAAGTTGGTGAGCAGGCATTATACCTAGCTCAGCTAAAGGGAATGACAAAATTAGAAGCTAAAACCAAACTAGAATATTGGTTTAAGAAATTTGAAATTGAAGGTTGGTGGAATAAAAAAGTAGAAGAGCTCTCTAAAGGAATGCAGCAAAAAATTCAGTTTATCATCACTGTGTTACACGAACCTAAACTTCTGATTTTAGATGAACCATTTAGCGGCTTCGACCCGATTAATACCAATCTCATTAAACAAGAGATTCTTGAATTAAAAGAAAAGGGTGCTACAATAATTTTTTCAACTCACAACATGAGTTCAGTTGAAGAAATTTGTGATCACATTGCTTTGATCAATCAATCGAAAAAAATTCTAGATGGTCCAATAAATGAAGTAAGAGACACTTACAGTTCAAATCTATTCGAGGTTCAATTTAAAGGCAATATGATTGCCTTTACCAATGCGCTATGGACCGGTTATGAACTTATAGAACAAAGGGAGGAAGCAGGAATCAATAAAGTGAAAATTAAAAGAATTACAAAGCAAAGTACGAATGACTTACTTGGTGCAATTATACCCCACGTTGAAGTTATTTCAATTAATGAAATTATTCCTTCTATGAACGACATCTTTATCGATAAAGTAAACGAGATTAATCAACCCGAACCCATTAAAGTAAATGAGTAAAATTGGGCTCATAATACATCGAGAATACTTTACAAGGGTTAAGAAAAAGTCCTTTCTATTGATGACTGTATTCGGGCCCATTTTGATGGCAATCCTTCTACTTGGTGTTTTCTGGCTAGGCATGAAAGAAAGCAACGAACGCTTTGTTTTAGTTATTGACGAAAACCAAGGAGTTCTTGGCGAATTACAAGATTCTGAAGGCATAACCTATGACTATCAGGATCTTTCATTTGAAGATGCGCAAAGATTGTTTCTTGCATCAAGTTATACTGACATTTTATATGTGTCGCCTAATATAACTACTGTCGATGCTGCTCGTCTATTATTTAAAAAACAGCCTAGTGCCACTGTTTTGAGAACAATCGAATGGAGGCTAGAAGAAAAAGTAGAGGAGCTTAAGCTCCTACAACGGGACATCAGTAAATCCGATTTTTATAAAATTAAAACCAGTATCTCAATCAAACCCGCCAAGTTCACTCAAAAGGGTGAGCAAATGGAAATAATAGAAGAAGCGTCAGCAGTAGGATTTGTTTTTGGATTACTTATTTACATGTTTATTTTCATGTATGGTGTTCAGGTTATGCGGGGAGTAATCGAAGAAAAATCGAACCGCATCGTTGAAGTTATTATTTCATCCGTAAAGCCCTTTGAATTGATGATTGGAAAAATAATTGGTGTTGGTTTGGTGAGTTTTACGCAATTTATTTTATGGGTTTTCTTGACTATTATTCTCTTTTCTGGACTGCAGTATGCTTTATTTAGTGATATGTTCGAAGCAGGCAACGTAATGTCTCAAATGCAAATGACACCTGAAATGATGCAAGATATGGCCCCACATATAGATCTCGCTCAAGAGAGTGGAAACCCTGATAATCTAATTAATAAAATTCCTTGGGGCAACGCTTTAACAATGTTCGCTTTTTACTTCTTGGGGGGTTACTTATTATATAGTGCTCTTTTTGCCGCTGTTGGTGCAGCGGTAGATAGTGAAACTGACACGCAACAATTTATGCTTCCTATTACAATGCCACTCATTTTTGCATATATGATTTCAATATTCATAGTGCAAAATCCGGATGGCCCAGCGGCATTCTGGTTTTCGATAATTCCCTTCACCTCTCCTATTGTTATGATGGTGAGATTTTTAGCCAGTGGCGAAGGCGGTGTTCCGTTATGGGAAATTGGGCTTTCAATGGCGTTATTGATTGTTGGGTTTATTTTCACAACTTGGTTAGCAGGAAAAATTTATCGCACTGGAATTTTAATGTATGGCAAAAAAGTTTCCTATAAAGAGCTATGGAAATGGTTATCATATAAGGGATAAATAAAACGGCACAACTTTTGGTTCAATGGACACTTTAAAACAATACTGAGAACCATGACTAAGATTTTAATAATAGATGATGAAAAGCCAATTCGTAATACGTTACGTGAAATTTTAGAGTATGAAAAATTTCAAGTTGATGACGCTGAAGACGGATTAATAGGAATTAATTTGGTTAAATCTACTGATTATGATGTTGTGCTCTGCGACATAAAAATGCCAAAAATGGATGGCACTGAAGTACTAGAGCAAATTCTTGAAATGAAACCAAACACTTCTGTTGTAATGATTTCAGGGCATGGAAATATTGAAACTGCTGTTGATGCGCTTAAGAAAGGTGCTTTCGATTACATTGCTAAACCTCTTGACTTAAATCGCTTGTTAGTTACTGTTCGCAATGCACTAGACCGAACTACATTGGTTGAAGAAACCAAAGTACTTAAACGCCAAGTGAGTAAAGGAAAAGACGTTGATATGATTGGCGAATCTGAAGAAATCAACAAGATAAAAGAGATGATTCAAAAAGTTGCACCAAGTGATGCGCGCGTGCTAATAACTGGAAGCAATGGAACGGGAAAAGAGCTCGTTGCTAGGTCTCTTCATAAATTAAGCAACCGAAGCAAAGCACCATTTATTGAAGTTAACTGCGCTGCAATTCCGTCAGAATTAATTGAGAGCGAGCTTTTTGGCCATGAGAAAGGAGCCTTTACTTCAGCGATTAAACAACGTAAAGGTAAATTTGAACAGGCCGATGGCGGAACTATTTTTCTTGACGAAATTGGCGATATGAGTGCCTCTGCGCAAGCAAAAGTTCTACGTGCGCTGCAAGAAAATAAAATTACAAGAGTTGGCGGAGACAAAGACATTAAAGTTAATGTTAGGGTTTTAGCTGCTACGAATAAAGACCTCCGTAAAGAGATTGAAGACGGAAATTTTAGAGAAGATTTATATCACAGGTTGGGCGTAATTTTAATTCATGTTCCTGCGCTTAATGATAGGCGCGATGACATTCCTTTGTTGGCCGATCATTTTATAAAAATAGTATGTGCAGATCATGGAGTACCTCAAAAAACATTCGCCAATAATGCAATAAAATCATTGCAAGAGCTTAACTGGACTGGAAACATAAGAGAGTTTAGAAATGTGATCGAGCGATTGGTAATACTTTGCGATGCAGAGATAAGTAAAGCTGATATTGAATTGTACTGTAAAAAATAAAACTATTATGAGACCATTATTTATTTCACTATTACTAATAATTGGGTTTAACACCGCTATTTTTGCTCAATTAAATGAAAAATTACTGCTTAATAAATGGGTAGATTCAAGAGAAGAATTGACCGAAATAAAAGGTCAGAAAATTTTTCGACTTTCCGATTATAAAGACTTTCCTCCAAGTAGATTTAGACAAGTGTTCGAGTTTAAAAAAGATGGAATCTGTTCGTTTCTATTCCTTAGTCCAACTGATGGGCATTACATGAAGGCCGGGGCATGGACTTATGACACTAGTACAAGTCTAATAACTATTACAGATGAGGATGGAAAAGAAGTCTATTCCATAGAAGTTATCGAGTTAAACAAAGACAAATTCGTACTAGTTTTGCATTAGAACGAGTAAACCGCTCCAATATTTAAGCCTGCGTTCCAATATTTTTGAGTAACGTCTTCAGATTTAATGACATTTGATAAATTTAATCTATAAAAAGGCTCACAGCTAAAAGCTATAGACTCATTTATAGCATACTTCATACCTATTCTTAGCAAATAATTAATCATTAACTGATTGACTTGAGATTTATTCACCAACTGCGGTGCAGAGTAATCTTGCGTATGGTAAGTTGCATTATGTCTCGTTAACATACCAACACCTATTCCTGTTTTACACGAGATCGATAATCTATTAATAGGGAATTCATAACCTAATAAAATTGGAACCTCAACATAAGAAAACCGAGTCGTTGTCTTTTGTTGAGGGTTATTTGCATCGGCTACCAAAACGAGTGAAGAATCTAAGGTTAATGTAACAGTTGAATCTAATTGAACAACGTAAATAGAATCGACTAGATCGAATTGTTGTGTCCCTATGTTGTTAATTTCGTATGATTGATAATTAACTGTATCTGTTACATAAGAGCCAATCGTTTCATCATAATAAGATAAAACAGTATCTGTATCTATCGCGTAATTATCATCTGTTATTATTGTAAAAGATGTCGTATTCAGCTGCCAAAAGCTATTATCAGTAACTTCATAATCAATCCACTGCGTGACTACCCAATTTTCGTAATCATTAGAGTAATTAGTTACCTCTCCTTGTTGATGGTTATTAAGCCCTGTGCTTAATAACAATTTACCGAATTTAATATTTAAGTCGATATTTGAGTTGAACGAAATTCTGTCAATTTCTTCACCTTGTCTCCTTGTTATGTAATCGGCATTAGTAGCTGAAGATAAGTATTTACCTACAAACATTGGCCCGGAATATAAACCTAATTCTAACTGGAATTTTGATTTTCCGCCATCTATAAAATCTTCTACAGGATTTAGCACAGCTAGTTGGTTTTCGACCAATGATGTTCCTAATAAATCCATCAGCTCCAGCTTATCAAATACCTCTGAATTAGTATTCTCAATAGCAGAATAAGAATTGTCAATTAACTTGTTACTATTCTGATTAACTCCAGCTGGCTCGTTCGAGTTATCTGTTTTTTCGGCAACATCTTCGGCTTCGTTGCTTGTAGAAATTTTAGCTGGAGGTATCGCTTGATTGTTGTTGTTTGTTTTTGATTCTTCTTCTCGGTTTTCTGCAATAGCTCCTTCGGCAACATCTTCCGCTTCGTTGCTTGTAGAAATTTTAGCTGGAGGTATCGCTTGATTGTTGTTGTCTGTTTTTGATTCTTCTTCTGGATTTTCTGCAATAGCTCCTTCGGCAACATCTTCCGCCTCGTTGCTTGTAGAAATTTTAGCTGGAGGTATCGCTTGATTGTTGTTGTTTGTTTTTAATTCTTCTTCTGGGTTTTCTGCAATAGCTCCTTCGGGAACATCTTCCGCCTCGTTGCTTGTAGAAATTTTAGCTGGGGGTATCGCTTGATTGTTGTTGTCTGTTTTTGATACTTCTTCTGGGTTTTCAGCAATAGCTTCTTCTTCTATTTTACCTAGACTTTCTTGGTTTTTATCGTCATTTTTAAAGCCATCACCAGTGTTGTCAGAAACTTTATCCTTTTGTTGAATTAACTCACTACTTTCTGCTGTCGTACTTTTTTGAATATTAGTATTGCTAATCTTAGCGTTGCTGCTGGTTGGTTCATCAATCGATGCAATTTCGTTAGAAGTATCAATAGCAAACCACCCGAATAACAAAGCGATTGCAAAAACTCCTGCACCTCCAAGCCACCAAGCTGCGCCCCCTTTTTTAGATGCGTCATGCTCATTAAGCATACTTTCTAAATCGCCCCAGTGCTTCTCAGAAGCTGAGAATTCTTTCTTTTCTATTCTTTTATTAAATATGTCTCCTAATTTAGTCATATTGCTACCCTTTCTACTTTTAATGCTCTACTTACAATTTCTTTGAGATTTAATTTAGCTTTAGCTAAATACCTCTTGGTTGATCTTTCTGACACACCTAACTGTGCCGCAATTTCTTTATGCGAATAACCCTCCATCTCATAGAGGTTAAAAACAAGCCTTTCATTATCGGGAATTTGACTAAGAATTAAATCAACCTCTTCTTCTTCTAATGCACGTTCAACAGAGTTATTATCAATAAAAACTTCCATTGCGGAGTCCTCTGCAGATATTTGATCATCAAATTTCTTGTTCTTTCTAAATTCATCAATAATCACATTCGTTAAAATCCTTTTACTCCAACCACTGAACGAATATTCAGGGTTAAATTTATCAAGATTTGTAAGTATTTTAAAGAACGCTATATTTACTACTTCTGCTGCATCTTCTTCATTCGGATGATAGCGGTATGCTATTCGCATTAATGCTTTATACTCCCTATCGTAAAGCTCGAATTGTGCTTTACGGTCATTTTTTTTACACTTTTCAATTAATGTTCTTAATTCCATCTAATAAAAATATTAAATAGCGATTCCTAAAAATAAGGAATCGCTATTTAATAAACAAAGATTAGTGCTGAACAATTACTCGTTCCGTTTCATTGACTTGAGCTGATTT
>Ga0209406_1000782_pt1 | contig 24441 bp, 32 predicted proteins | sample COGITO_mtgs_1204_FD_184808 | JGI IMG/M metagenome (GOLD analysis project Ga0209406, IMG submission 184808) | Pelagic marine microbial communities from North Sea - COGITO_mtgs_120426 (SPAdes) (version 2) | ecosystem: Environmental > Aquatic > Marine > Epipelagic ... | reverse complement strand
TTTAGAGGGTATTTTTCACTATCTTATCTCAATATATAGCTAAGAAAATAATTTTCAATAAAAATGTGTATCCTGGAGTTATCATTTTCATTGTAATCAATAATACTTATGAAAATTATACTAAGAATCTTAGATTTTTAAAATAAATGTATCTTATAAAAGATGGCGATTGACAAAACAACGAAAGATAAACTCACTGATTCAGAAAAGAAAAAAATTAAGCAGGCGAATAAGGCAAAAGCCAATCCCAGTAAGGCTGAGGCTAAGAAAGAAAAGAACGACGCGTGTAGGGAGAAACGAAAGGAAGAGGGAAGTACCAAATCTTTTGCTTAAAAAAAATAATTTATATTGACTGATATACTTTACGCTATGTTCTGTGGTTATATAGTAAGTATGTCTAAATGATGTCTATTTTAAAAATATATATTTTAATATTTTTAAAATAAATGATTTGGTTTATTTATTTAAGCTTTTGTAATTGTAAATTTCTCCCAACCTTGTAAATGTCCCGTATCACATACCAAACCAACACTCTGATCCGAACAATATTTATCACCCCAACCACCTTTTATTGAATATTTATCACCGTGTTTTTCAATTAAAAACTTCTCATGACCCGCAATATGATCTGTATCGCATTTAATAACATTGGCCCTATTATCTTTACAATGTTTATCGGTACGCATACTTTTTATCGCATATTTGTTATCTCCTTGATATATAAATTGAAACTTCTCCCAACCGCTTGCTACGTCCCTATCACATATCATGTCGCCATCTTTGGTATTGTCATTTGAACAATATTTACCCGGATCCATTCTACCACCTTTTATTGTATAATCAACACCTTCTTCAAAATATCCTGTTGGTAGTTTATTCTCCATATTTGGACCTCTTGTGTACCCTTCACAATCTTCTATCATTTTAACATCTTCATTATATTTAGGATTCCAAGACGTGGCAATTGTCGGATTTGGATACCAATTAATTTGATTCGGATTTATAAGTCTATAAGCAGAACCATCATTGTTCCTTGGATCGTTTTTCTTACACTTAACAGTTGAACCAATGGGGATTAAGGGTGCGTTTCCAATTTTAAAGAATTCACGTGGTGTTTCTTTCTTAATATCGTATGAATATATGAGATGTTTAGGTTCCAAGTCTGGACCACCATTTTCTTTATCCTCCCATATATTCTCTCCATTTTCTTTTATTGACCACCCTGGAACATAACAGGGTCTTCCATACATAATGTGTAGTCTACCAGCAGCTTTGGTAGATTTAATGGTAAATAGTTTAGTATTCTTAGGCGCACTACCTTGTTTCCATGCACCTAAATAATCATTTGCATTACCGGCATGATCAGGGGGTTTATGGAATTCAATATCGTAATTTGTAACTCGCTTTATGAAATTATAGTTGTAATCATACAGCTCTACAAAATGTATATGCGCATCGTGACTCGTGTGATTATCAGCGTGTTGAACTGTAAATTCGTATTTAAAATCTTCGTCTGGTGAAAGTTCCTTTACCGAAATATTTGACATATCCATTTGTTCATCGCTTTTAAATAATTCATCATTATTGACGAATCCACCTTGTACATTCATTAAAGAATTACCAGCCGCATCTTTAGACAAGAAAGTTCTACCGAGAGCCTTTTTTATATAAAATACTTCAACACCATCAATGGTTTCTTTAACACCGCCCTTAATTATATTAAACCCATCATCATTACCAACCTTTCTAATATATACAGGTTCCTGAAAAAATGGTAGTATGTGATACTTCGTATATGTAGTTATAACCGAACCAGTAGAAGTCGTACCAGACGCAAGTCGTGTTGCTACAGTAATATTCTGCGCCTGCGATATATCTAACGTTGAATCTAAATGCTCGTCCTTAATATCAAATTTAATAGTTTCGAGAAGATTACTCGATCCCTTTGTATTCCAATACATTTCTATCGTGTTTTCACCAACGATATTATCAGATGTTAAATTTTTACCGAGTAATACAATTTCATATTCCGTATTAGGACTTACATTATCAGTTGTTATTACATCTGCACGTACCGTTGTTTCGTTTACTTTTTGTACAAAAATAAGTTTTTCTACACTTGTAAAACCAGGGCCGTTTTTCCATTTAAGTTTAACATCTATGTTCTTAGCAGTTGTTTCCCCAATCGCATATTCCTTTATCATATACTTTTCTACTTCATCAGTTTCTTCGTCTGGGTTTAAAACTAATTCTACACCCGCACCACTAATTGTAGGAGATTCATCGGTTTCTTTTTCTTTTTCGGATTCTTTTTCGGGTCGAGTTAAAAAGTATATAACCACCGCAAATATAATTATTAAAAAGACAAATAGCATTAATGCGCCTCCTCCTAATAAAAGTGTGGTTGACATTTATTAGTAGTGTATATTTTAAATTTGTAGGACAATAACTAAACGTAATCTTTTTTGTTTAATTCGATCATCTAAGGTTTACAGCATTTATATTCATACCGATATTTACCAGTCGTATCATTATCATCCGCATCCAATCTAAACTTAGACAAGTATTCACCTTCGTCACATTTGACATTGTGTCTATTTAAATATATCACATTCCCAGCACCTTGGTCATTATATTCAGTAGTTACGTCACGACAACTATTGGAAGGAATAGTATTACCGCATGAATATTTGTAATGTATTTTATCTCCGTCACTGTTTCTATGTAATCTAAATTGTGTAATTGGTTTGTTATCACAATCAACGGTATGTCTATCTAAATAAACGGTATGAGGTGGATCACCGTCTACATCGAGTGTTGTTTCCTTTCCTGTAGTTTCAGTTATACCCAAACCAGTGAGACATCCAAACTCGTACGCAATGGTGTTATTTTCGCCACCGGGTTGGTTCACTGTTTTAAGTTGAAATCTACGTAAACCGTCGTTATTACAATTTACAAGGTGTCTATCGAGATAATAAACTTTTCCTGACCCGTTCGTTTGAAAACCAGTAATGCTTGGTTTATCTGTTAACGTATACCCGTCGGCAAGTTTTCGTGTACCATCACTTTGAACTTCCCAGATTTCGTCTAATTTGGCACCAATGCATGTACTTGCAACGGTAGTATTATCCGCCCATGGTCCCCAAGTACCATCGCTCTTTGATCCGACATTAGTAGCGTTTGAACATATTCGACCACACCCTGGTACGTCCTGATGAATTGAACCCCAACCAATACACCATCCATCTGTTCCTTGTGAAATATGATGAGGTATAGTAGATGTATTTGATGTACTCGTATTGGACGTATCTGTATTGGTATTAGATGTGGTCGTATTCGACGTATCTGTATTGGTATTAGATGTACTGTTATTAGATTCAACATTAGAATCGTCCAAAACTAAAAATCCTGTGAGTGAACTTATAACACATGAAATCGATGATAATCCCAATGCTCCGACCGCTATTATCGGTAATGGGCTGTTACTCATTTAGTGTATATTGACATTTTTATATACAAAGTTAAGTTTATGTATAAAAACGTTTTTATTATTTACTTTAGTCTAAACATAATTTTTTGTTTCACAAGAATAAAATTTATCGTATTCATCTGTACTTGAAATAGTACTACCTTTTCCTTTATCCGTATTATAGAATTTGTGACCACAAGATGGTCCCGATCCTATACCAAAAAGTTCAGTATCATTATCACACGCATATTTCTTATCATTATCTGTCATATTACATGCGTTTCTACCATCTCTTCCAAGGTTACTATCACCGCCGTAATGAAATATTTGTTGACAATTATTTGAAACCTTTCTACCTTTCAAAGCACACCCGGAAACGTGTCCATCTTTCTTACCACCTTCACCAGTAGATTGTAATCCAGTCACTGTATATCCTCCAGTACCTGGAACTTGTCGTAACCAACAATGTTTTGTACCAGTCGCCTGGAATCCAAATGCATTGTATCCCTTTTCACCAGCTCTTTGTCTACAATCTTCATATGTATTTATATCCCACTGCCAATCGTGTATATTATTAGGCATCATAAGGCCATACTCCAAACCTATATCTTCCATTTCCGATATATCGTAATACCCGGAATACGATAAATCACCAATATCGTCAAACTTGGAAAGTGTATATCTATAATCAACTGGGGTTGGGTTTTCTTCGGTACCGTGATTTCTCGTATCTTCGAATCGAACAATACCATTTTCTTTTATTGTCCATCCAGGGGCGTATCTAGGTCTAACATACTGTATCTTCATCATATGCACAGGTTTATCGGATGTTATTGTAAACAGTTTATCACCCACGTTATACGTATTACTTTTCCACGCACCCAGAAAGTCATCACGGTTAAGTGAATGAGTAGGTTGTACATCGAATTCAATATCGTTATTTGTAATCGTTTTTATTAAAGTATAATTAAAATCGTATAATTTTACATTATATATGTGTGCAGCTATATCGTGTTGGGGTTGAGTTGCCAGGTAATCAAGGTGTTTAACGATAAATTCGTATTTAAATGGTTTAGCTTCACGTACAGAAATGGCGGATTTAACTACCGCGTTCATATTCCCAAATATTTCGTTTTGATTTTTAAACTTTTTATCGTACCGTAATAAACTGTTACCATCTGGATCTTTAGATAAGAATTGTTTACCAATTGCTTGTACTATATAAAATTTATCAACACCGTCAATACTCTGTTTAGAACCATTTTTAATTATATTAAACCCATCATTATTGTCTCCTTGAACTTTCCTATTATATACAGGGGTATCGGTAAAATAAGGGAGTATATAGTAATTTGTATATGTAGATACTACATCGCCTGAGGCTGTTTGAGATGATGAAAGTTGGACAGGTATGGTAATATTCTTAACCGATGTTAAATTAAAAGGTGTATCTAAATGTTCTTGGGTAATTGTGAAAGAAATTGTTTTTAGAATATTGCTTTCTTTTACTTCATCCCAGTATATTTTTATAGTATTTGAACCAACAACCTCTTCACTCGTTAAGTCAGTTCCCTTAAATAACAATTCATTCGATGCATTCGATTCGATATTATCAGTTGTTGTTACATTGTCGCGTACTTTTTTAGTTCCCAATTCGTGAACAAAAATAAGAGATGTAACGGATGTAAAAGTTGGTCCATTTGTCCATTTAAGTTTAATATCTATATTCTTAGCTGATGCTTCACCTAATGCATACTCTGTTTTAAATATTCTATATTCTTCAACTTTATCAGTTTCTTTTCCTGGGTTTAAAACCAAATCTACACCCGCATCAGTAATTGTAGGAGATTCATCAGTTTCTTTTTCGGTTTCTTTTTCGGGGCGTGTTAAAAAGTATATAATCGCAATAAAAATTATTAATAAAATACATAACATTAATGCGCCTCCTCCTAAAAGAAGACCTTTTGACATTTATTAATAGTGTATATTTTAATTCAATCATGTATATTTAAATTCTATACCCTTCAATTTTATACGTTTCCGTACTCGATTCGGGAATACCTTCAAAGTCAACCTTCAAATCCTTCGCCCATTCTGTACCATCTTCACCACAGAAATTGATCGTTTGTTTACCACTGTACGTCTTAGATTCCATTGTTACGTCTTCTTCCGTACCGTCACTTTTAACACGTTTATACGAGCCCGAAACGAGTTTTAAATTTTCAATTTCCATAAGTGTAGATTTCTTAAATTCTTCAGATCGGTCTTCGCTTTCGTAATCGTTATTAAATTTTAAATCAAGGTTATCTGTGCTACATACACCACTTATAGTTGCATCTTGTACTTGCTTAGAATCGGGGTCGTCTGTTACACATTTGTTTGCCCATAATGAAGCATACGAAGGTTTATATTCTATTTTTCCGTCGTCCTCCATTGGTTTATACGTTATATCCAAATCCGTAATATACTTTTTATCGTCGTCACATAAATCAAGTAATTTTAAACCACAATATTTCTCATCCGTGACTTGAACCGTGACTGGTTCAGAATCTGTGTTTTCGTCGTGTTGTTTATAACTCCCAGTCGAAATTACAACGTTTCTCAAATGTAACTTTTTAATCTTCTCATCAGTTCCGGATTTGAGTGTTCCCGTAGATTCAATATTAGGGGCCGTCCATTTTATCGATTTACCGAAAGATGTATCTATCGTACCTTCGGTTGCCGAAACGTTACTCGTTTCATCACAATCGGTCGAATACATGATTTCCATATTCTTTCTATATGTCTTGGTTTGTGTTTGTGGTATATCATCGTCACCTGACGTGGGTGTTGCTGGTTCGGGGTCTTGTAAATAATAAACAAGTCCGCCGAACGAACTCGACATCGTACTCAATAGACATAAACCGGCGCCTGCTATGAGAGCCATTTACATTAAATGTACATTTTTATTCACAATGTGTTGATATCGTGTATAGAAATGATTAGTTTATAATGAATTATTATTTAGCACACCCGCATCCGCACCCGCCTTCTTTCTTTTTTGGTTCGTCTTTGGTAATGTTCATAAGTATCAATAGTGTGAGTATCGCAGCACCCGTAAGTAAAATTGTATTCGTTTTCATATTTACTTATTACCGTTATTTTTATTTGAAAGATATACATTATTATTACTATTACTATTGTTACCTTCTCTAGCACCCACACTATCTCTATTTGCTCTATTGTTTTGTTGTTGACTTTGTGCGTTTCGGTTTCTTAATTTTTGTTTCTTAACTGGTGTAGCAAAAGGAGAACCACTGGTAGAACCAACCATACTACCATTAAGACTCATGTTAACAGCGCCGGACCTTCTAGACCCTCCTGTAGATGGAGATCTGGTATTATAGTTCATATATGAAGGTGGTGACCCCGAATCTGGTGAAGGGGTTGGGGTTGAAGTTGATGTTCGTCTATTTCTCCCTTGTTCAACAGATCTATTCTCGCTCGTAAAACTTCTTAACGGACTTTCTCTTTTAGGTTTGGCATTTTCCAAATCTTTGGCATTTTCTTTGGCATTTTCTAATTGTTTTAATCTGGTTTGTAGTTTCGCTTTTTCACGTTCGTATACAGATAATGGCATTTTGGTTTTTAACGATTCGAGTTTTTTTATATTTTTTTTCAGTTTATCAATTTGATTCCTACGTTTTTCATTAGTATTTGAATTATATGAATTCGGTAAAGAGTAGTTATTTTGTGACCACTTTATACTGGAACTCGGATTAGTTTTTTTAGACCCTGTTTTGGTGGTTGATCCGGTTTTGGTGGTCGACCCGGTTTTGGTGGTCGACCCGGTTTTGGTGGTTGACCTGGATTTGGCATTCATAAAAGATGGAAAATGGTTAGAACTAACACTTTTGCTTTTGCTTTTGCTTTTTACTGGACTTATACCAACGTTTTTAAACATACTAGCTAACCGATTCGTAGAATTTGTTTTTTTACTAGGAGTAGTCTTAGACGCAGATTTGGTCTTAGACGCAGATTTGGTCTTAGACGCAGATTTGGTCTTAGACGCAGATTTGGTCTTAGATGCAGATTTGGTCTTAGATGCAGATTTGGTCTTAGATGAAGATTTGGTCTTAGATGCAGATTTGTTGTTCGATCCCGAATTGTTATTCGACCCTGAATTGTTGTTCGACCCTGAATTGTTGTTCGACCCTGAATTGTTGTTCGACCCTGAATTGTTGTTCGACCCTGAATTGTTTTTCGATCCTGAAACGGTAGGAGTTGCAAAGTTATCAACCATTTCTATTATATTACACTGATATAAAAAATCGATTTTACTATTTTTTTGTTTCACGATCGTCATCGTCTTCTTCTTTCCGTATTGACCATTTAGACTCTTTATTGAACTTATCGTAATCAATCTCTTCACCAAATATACCAATTAAGAATTTCTTTACAGGGTTTATATTCTTTTTGTTACTAGACTTTTTCAGTTTCTTGGTTTCAGTATACGTCACGTATTTGGGTAATTTTTGTGTACCCCCTTTATTTTTTTTACACGTAACTACCATTACCCTCGGATTATTCGCTACAACTATCATTTGTATTATCGTAACTTTTTTCCTGGGTACCCTTTAAAATTTCAGAACGTTCTTTCTCCAACTGATTGAGAACTTTTATGTACGCCTTCTCCTGACGACCGTATGCTAATGAACATCGACCACGTGTTCTTTCTATTGTTGTTTCTATATTTTGGAGTCGTGTAGACTCATTTTCCATAGAAACAACGTTTGTACATATACGTCTAGACGTAGTTAGTCTGGGAAAAATGGTAGATGAGAGAGGGGGTCTCAACATACTATTGTTTTTCATTTTTTTTTATTCGTGTTCGTCATGACTCTTGAACCATTTTTGAGTTCCTATATACGATCCTAAAAAAGATGCTATTGACATTGTAGTAATTTTTAAGAATAGATCTTTCATTCTTTATTCTTAAAGATTCCTAGTTTTTAACCCGGTTTCGTTATCTTTATAACTCGTTCGAGTCGTATACATATTAGCAGAAAATGATGTTATTATGGCGAGAAAAGACAGGTACCCCTGTGTAAATGTAATTCTTTTCATTATTATTAATGTTTTATATTTTTTATCGTGGTCCAAATAAGGCTATACCGTCGTTAAAGTGTTCAACTGTGACCAAAGATACTAAACCAATCATAGCCCATCTACCGTTGTTTAATTCAGCCTCTTTATTAAACGGTCCAATCTCCTCGTTTTCGTCGACAGATTTCAGTTTAGAAAATAAGGATCCCGTCACGATCAAACCGGCTACAATCTGTAACATGAAAAATCCAACTGTTGGGTAAGTCACAGTATCGCTAGTACCGTCTAAGAGTGTAAACGTCCTCGTTTTAAATACTTGGTTCCAAACGGTTTCGTTTTTAGTAAACTCATAATACAGTGCCATGATCCAACCAATTTGTGCAACGCGGCCGTTAATCATTTCGACGGATTTTGGGTTTGCAAACGTTTCAAGTGTTGGTGACCCGTTACGCGTCGCGTACTTATTCAACCATGCGGCAGATAAGGTTTTCATTTTAGCATCGGATGAATCGTGGTAACTCTCTACATCTTCACGCGTTACATATTTAGGTTCGTCGCTTGATGTATCGATAAACGTATTGTCATCTTTATTCGAAGAACGTTTTAAGCGGGTAGTCCTGTGTAATCTGGGTGTAAATGGGGTAATTCGGAGACCGAGTGACATGTTATGTTTGTTATAACATCTTATACACTCGTTTCTTTAATTTATTTATTGTTATTTTTTTTAGGTGGTGATGGTTTTTTTGCAGTTTCTCCTATCTTTCGATTTACTACGTACGATCCACAGGGAGTTGTTTTCAGAGATTTTATAGGGGATTTTTTTTTCATTTCGTTATTCATAATTTTCATTATTTCCTTTTTATTTAGTTTAGGAGGCATTATTACTTTTATATTTACATTACATTTTAATTAAATAACCAACACCCACAATACCGGTTTTTAGTGTCCTGTATAGGTGGTTTGCTAGGTTTGTTTAGTTTTTTATCAATAAGTTTAGGCACGAATAGAAATGGTAACATGTATATCATTCTTAGTATTACTTAGAAAGTAAACTATGGAAGTGTCGGCAAAAATTTATCAGTTTGGGATTCAATTCAGATAACCATTTCTGTTTATCACGAATAATATGGTACCCCATGCGTGAATCGTTATACTGTTCGATCAATTGACATTTATTGATATCCAACATTTCCATATATGTTTGACACTGAATCTCCTCGTAATCACGTACCGTTTTGAATAAACCACGCGTCCTATTCTTTATTTCCACGATCGTTTTATCACCGTCGACATCTGTATGTATTCGGTCTATTCGACCCACGATTTCGTAATCGGTACCTTCAAGTGAACACACAGTGTACGTGTAATACTTTTCATCGACGTCAAAATCTTGATAATTATCAGCTGTCGTGTCTTCGTGTCGTGTCCCGTGGTTCGTATACAGTTTTTTACGTAAATAATCGATTGCATTCTTCTTATCTTCACCACGTAGTTTAGAATATAAATCAACTTGGTTAGATACCGCTTTATACTTTTGCTCAACGTCAGATGAATTTATAGATTTGTACGTTTCAGTTTCCTGTAACAGATTCTTTGCGAGATCGCATTTCTGAATGGCCTCGTACGCCATTTGATCCTTCGTCTTACCTTCAAACGTTTCGGGTTTATATTTACTCCAAAGGTTATCAATGATTTCAGTGGGTTTCTTAAACCTATTCTTACCAGTAATAGCTGCAATATCAGACGCTTTGAGTACGACTCGTTTAACACCTATATCTTTAAGATTCCATTCCTTATCACGCATAACGGGGTAAACATCACCACACGCGCGCGCATCGTTCAGTGCATCGTGAGCACCGTCAAACTCTTCACCAAAAATGTGATCGTATACGGTAATCAATTTATGGTTTTTCAAGGTCGGATATATCGATCTCGCCATGTCCAAAGTATCAACAAATGTCACGTCATCGAAAGGTTCCGTATCAAAACCTCGACGGTAACATTCTGAAAAGAATACGTTTTCGTCAAAAGCAGAATTGTGTGCGACGAGTAGTTTTGTATCTTTCGTAGCTTCTTTTAATGATGCGTAGAGATACCCGAACGGTTGTCCATTCTCTCTCGCGTACTCCTGTGTAATACCGTGTACGTGCGTCGCCGCAACATCAAATGTATCTGGATACACTGTACCGTGATACGATCCGAGTTCACGTCCTTTCGAACTATACTTTACAAATGCTAACGTTAACATTCGACATTTATCAAATTTTTGAATATTTTCACGCGTCGCCTTTTCACCGTAACGCGTTGTTGGAAGACCTATGGTCTCTGTATCCCAAGCAATATAATTCATTATAAAAAACTTAGTTTGATTTCTTTAAGCATAACGTGTACACTTAGGTTTATTATAAAAGATTATTTTCTAAAATTTTCTAAAAATCTCCGGCCTATAATAAACCAAGCAAAACTAAAAAAAAATATTTCATCCTCAGTATCCATTTATACTGTATCATGGTAAAATAATGTCATCACCATCTCTACACGTGTCGAAGCTATCATACGTATCCATATATACTTGCATTGTAGCATCCTTTGGTTTCAATCGGTCTCTTAAATCACATGACGCGATCATTTCGTATACAAGACTCCCATCGACAATCTCTTCTTCTACAAGTATCTCTTTCAGGTGTTCGAGTTTAACGCGGTATGTGTTAAGTAATTCTTTTACTTCAGTATAACAATTTTCAACTATATCGTGTATTTCTATATCGATATGGTTTGCTGTAATGGGAGATATAAGATCGGGGTTAATGTTCATTTTACCTATAGTTTCACTCATACCGTACGTAGTCACCATTTCACGCGCAATGTTAAACGTTTGTTGAAAATCACTGGATGCACCCGTAGTAACGTGTTCTCGTCCATAAACAATCTCTTCGGCGGCGTGACCACCGAGTGCGACCTTAATTTGTGATAAAAGGTAATCTTTCGTATACATACCTATATCATCCGTCGATGGTTGGAAATATGTAACACCACCCGCGTCACCTCTTGGTAATATACTCACTTTACGAACTTCGTCGTATTCATGCATGAGTACACCAATAATAGCGTGTCCCGCCTCGTGGTACGCAACTCGCGCCTTACGTGCTCCAGAAACGGAACGATTTCCTTTAGCACCGACAACTATTCTTTGGTACACGTCTTCAACAATATCCGGTGTTATCATTCCAGATTTTCCATCACGAACGGCTCGTATAGCACACTCGTTCATAACATTTGCAAGATCGGCACCCGAAAACCCCGTCGTTTGTTTTGCAAGATCATGAAGACTTACGTCGACGCTTAACATTTTATCTTTGGCGTGTACTTTGAGTATCTCTTCGCGTCCGTGAACATCTGGTAAAGAAACTTGTATTTTACGATCAAATCTACCGGGTCGTAATAACGCATCGTCGAGTATATCGATACGGTTTGTTGCACCAATAACAACAATTTGAGAAGTGTTATCAAATCCATCCATCTCGGTCAGGAGTTGATTAATTGTTTGTTCGCGTTCATCGTTTGCCGCAAACCCGTTCATACTTCTTTTCTTACCGATCGCATCAATTTCATCTATAAATATAATACATGGTTCATTTTCTCGGGCTATTTCAAACACTTCTCTCACCCTTTTTGCACCTACGCCCACAAACATTTCAACAAACGATGACCCTGAACACTGAATGAATGGAACGGACGATTCACCCGCGATTGCGCGTGCTAAAAGCGTTTTACCCGTACCTGGTTTACCCGTTAATAACGCACCTTTTGGTATTTTAGCACCAGTTCCAAAATATTTTTCGGGTTGTTTGAGAAAATCAACTATCTCTTCGAGTTCATCCTTAGCACTATCTATACCCTGGACATCCTCAAAACGCGTTGTTATTTGACTCTCTACGTCAATGTCATTTTTCATCATGGAAAATGCACTTTGACCACCTCCACTAAACATTCTAAAAATTGCAAAGAAACCTATAGTAATGAACATGAATGATACAAAATCGTTAAAAGTTCCACCGATCGGTGTTCTAACTAAATCAAAATCAACTTGACTCTCAGACATGGTTTTCCAAAAATCTTCCGAGGGTGTATAATACGACGTACCCACGGTTCCATTCTTTTCTTCGAAGTATACGATATCACTTTGAGGATTTATTTCCGCTTTAACGATTTCGTTTTTCTTAACACCTTTAATAAAATCGCTATATATTCGGTGTTCATATTCAGGCTTCTTTTCTATTTTTATAGGTGGGGAACTAAACAATTTTGATACGGTTGATATGGTCACCATTATACTTAATTGTAAGAATATAATTACAATAACAGGATGTTTATCTATAAATTTTTGTAATTTTTTACGTTTTTTTCTTAAACGTTTACGGAACTGTTTCCAGTTCATCTTATAGTATATTTCTAAATTAAACACGTGTATATCTCGCAAAACTCTCTTTTTCACCTGTATAATATAGCTTATACGATTCAATAATACTTGGTACTTTATATTTATCGGGCATACATGCTGGTATTCTCGTTAGTCCGTGTTTAAAGTCGTGTATTGGGTAATACGCGGTTTCACTCTCACGAAGTTCGAAGTGTGAAGGTTTATTTTTATATAACCAAAGTATATGTTTAGAACACGCGTGTACTTTACCAAACCGTTTAGTATATTCGAGTGCGAGTGACATTCCAATTTCACCCGCAAAATTATAATTGTTTATGTTTGAAGATATCCACAACGTTGTTGGGTGTTTTTTGTGTGCGGCTTTATACCCTCGGCGTGCCCCATTTACCGTATAGGGTGCATTTGATTCCACGTATTCCGTTTGATCGGAGTAAAACCATGCGGTATACATCATTTGACATATTTCGAGTAGAATCTTGATTACGTGTTGATCACAATACATATAAGCAAGCTCTTCGGGGTTCATAGATAAAAAGAAAATATTCATTGTGTAAATTGTTTTTTTATTAAAAATTGTGTAACTTAAGTTTTATTCATCTCCTCCATCTGAAATGTATTCTTCTTCTACATTTTCGTCCTCGTCCTCGTCTTGTTCTATATCAAGACCATTATCTTCTTCATCTTCATTACTTTTTGGTAATATATCTTCGTCTTCTATCACTTCCGTTTCCTTTTCCTTTTCAAGTGCCCTTTCCTTCTTTTTCTTTCTATTCAAAGAACTCGCGGAAGGTGCATCAAACATCTTTTCTAGTTTTTTCCATTTTACTTCAATGAGTTTTTGTCTTTTTTTATATTTATCGTTCATTGAATCTATAAATTCTTTAGAGTACCCAATCTTTTTTAAAGTTGACGATAATATTTTAATAGGTGGTGGTTTAGACTTTGAATAATACATTTCATTCAGATGTGTCATTTCGTGTAAAAGTTTAACACGGACTTTACCATTCTTCAAAACGTTCAGTTTCACACTTATTGTATCCAAATATTCAATGTGATTTTCTTTGTATACGTTTATCTTTTCTGGTGTAGGTATTTGTTCAACGTATGGTTTTTTAAATGGAATACCCATTTCTTTACAGTTTCTTTCCAAACTTTCCAAATAATCTTTTTTATTTTGAACGTAAAAAGGTTGTCGATCAGGTTCAGGTTTATATTTAGCATTAACAATATCATAAACGAGAGAACCGGGTAAAAGTTGTTTCTGTAGTGGTTTAATTACTTGATTAACTTTTTCATGGCTAAAACAACCGGGTGTTTTTATTTTTTGAAATGTGTCGGGGGATTGAGTAGTCATTTTATCTTACTTTATACTTCTATTTTATTACAACTTAGGTCTAATTCACACTCTAAAATGTGGTGGGCTTGAAAATTCTGGAGCGACTCAAATGGGCCCCATAATTCTATAACTTTACGGTTTTTATCATACCACATGTACGATAACTCGAGGTAACGCGTTAACCAATAAAACTTTTTACCGTTCTTACCGATAAACTTGAAAATATCATCCTCGTTATAACATGAAACGTCAAACTGACTGTAATGAGCACTTGGTGGTTTGTATGGAGCCATGGTCTTTTTGGTTTGTCTTACTCTTATTAAGCGTCTCTTGTTTAAGCCTTATATGTTTTTGTGTATAGAGTCCTTTTTTAGCTTTCTTGTCGTTCTTAGTGACACGGGTCTTAAAGGGATCTTTCATACATTACTTTTTATTTTTTTTTATTAGAAGACTTAGGTGTAACATTTGGTGTTAAAAAAAGTCCTCTTTGTAACTTTGCAAGGGATTTAATAAAGTTGGGAGATAAAGTTACTTTTGGCTTTTTCTTCACTGTCTTGTTATTTGACATTTTAGGTGTTGTGGACGATCCACACGAATTTGCAGGTCTCGGGTGTTTTGGCATTTATATAGTCTGGTATTTTTTTATTAAACTGAGTGTACCAAATCATTTTTCCACATATCAATGTAATTCGTATTTTCCAATACCTCGAGTTCTTTCATCGTTTTTAATGTATCATCCTTGAGACTTTCTACAGCTTCGTGAGTGTACTGATACGTCTTAATGTTTAACAAGTAATCGTATGAATTCTCTATTTTATCGAAAATTGTACTCATTTCACTTTCCAGTTCGGATCTTTTCCTCTTAAAAACTTTCAATTTTTCATGTATAACCATTTCAACAAATTTATACGTATTTTTTAATTTTTTTACTTTCTCTTTCAATGTAGTTACTAAGTGTATTTTTCTTTTCTTATACGTTTTAGTTCGTATATCAACGAAATCCAATAAAATATCTTCCGGTGTTTCGTATTTATGTATACCTTTGGTTGGGTGAAATAAATGCATATTAGACGTATGAAACGATTTTTGTAATTTGAAATCTTTTATAACATCGTCACCGGTATAACCCGTAATAACAAAATCAATATCATCTGTTGTACTGTTATTCACGTAGCTTGTAATTTTCTTCTTTTCCATAAGTGTATCGAGGTATTCTTTATAATCTTGTGTCCATCTACATGGAGGTAATTCTGTAATTTTAATAGTATCTCCGTAACGTTTCCAAATACCTTCAGTAACCCAAATAGTATTATCGTTACTAAAAACAGTTCCTTTGAAATTATTAAACCAAGGTTTCATAGGAATGATGTTTTCACCGACTATAACACGTTTTATGTTTGTGCGTATATCATCCGGGTTAAATGGTGGTATATACGAGCTAAAACCCGTACCTATACCTTCCGTACCGTTTACCAAAACAGTTGGTAAAATAGGAACATAATATTCGGGTTCAATCTGTTTACCATCATCGTCCATATACTTTAAAACGGGGTCGTCTTTTGGATCAAATAACTTTCTTGCACTTTTTGTAAGTTTTGTAAATATATACCTCGTTTGACTCGCATCTTTACCACCCATCAGTCTTGTACCAAACTGACCACATGGTTCGAGTAAATTGATATTATTCGAACCAACAAAATCGTGTGCCAATTTTACAATCGTATCGGCCAAAGACACTTCACCGTGATGGTATGATGTTTTCTCCGATACATAGGCTGCTAATTGAGCGACCTTCATTTCAGATGTGAGATTTTTAGAAAAACATGCGTATACAACTTTTCTTTGTGATGGTTTTAAACCATCTGATACGTGTGCAATAGATCTTTTCAAGTCTGCGAGACTGAAATTAACAAGATCTTTATGAATAAAATCGGTTATACCGAGACGTTGAATGTTTCCATAAGGTACCTCGAGTTCCGATACATCTTTTTCTGTACTCTCAAGTAGCCATTTTTTACGTAAATCAGATTTTGATTTATCGAATGCGAGAATGATAGATTCATTCATTTGTGTATCCGTATCAAATTGAACAGTAAGATCTTTTATTTTTTTAAAGTATTCGCGTGCTTCTGCAGATGTAGATGTACCAAGACCTTTGTAATACTTTATTTTCCATGCATTTTTTCCGTTTCCATACCATTGCCTAAAAGTGGAATCTGTGTAAAATGATTTCGTTTCCGAACCCTTGGTGGCTTTGATAATCGGTGTAACCATACTCACGACGAACTTTAAATCAAGTAAACTCGGCCAAAAATAGTGAATCATGTTAAGTATGAGACCCTTGATATGACTGCCGTCGTTATCGGCATCTGTCATGATCATGAGTTTACCGTATCGAAGTTCCGAAAGGGATGTATATACTTTACCTTGTTGAAGACCCAAAATCTTTTTAAGATCATTAAATTCCTTATTTTCTGTAAGTTGTTTTACACTCGCATCCCTTACATTTTTACATTTACCACGTAAAGGAAAAACGCCATAATGATCACGGCCAACAATAGAAAGACCAGCAATTGCAAGTGTTTTTGCGGAATCACCTTCGGTAACAATCAGTGTACACTTACCAGATTGTGCAGTACCGGCCTTATTTGCGTCGTCAAGTTTTGGTATACCCGTTATTTTTGATTTACGAACCCCGTCCGTTTTTTTTAATTCTTTCATTTCACGAAACTTTGATAACGCCAATAACTCCGATTGAATACTCGTTTTTAGAATATTTTTAATAAATGTTTTTGGTGGTTCAAACTTACTCCCAAAATCTTGTAATTTTAAGGTACACTCGGATTTAACTTGACTACTAAAACTTGGATTAACAAGTGTAGCTTTTACAAAAACGAAAAAGGCATTTTTAACCTGTTGTGGTCTCAGTTTTATCTTCTTCGCCATATCCTCAATAACACCGTTTGCGAGTATATTTGAAACGTGGTCAACGTGAGATCCTCCTTTTGTTGTACAAATACCATTTACGAACGATACTTGTTCGAACCCATCGTCAGATGGTGCAATACATACCGACCATCTATCACTTACAAATGTACACATTTCATCGGATTTGGTATACATTTTTGCATACGAATTGAATGTACATTTCGGTAGAGGTTCGTTTTGAAACTTTACTTTACAGTTTGGTGATGTGCATATATTTGCATCAAAAACTCGTTTTTCGAATATTTTGTATATAGAATCGTCCATTTTCGTCATCCCGAATCTTTTCCAATCTGGAATAAATGACACAGATACACTCGATGACGTACCAGAATACTTTTTTATCTTGGGTGGGACACATTTTTTCATATTGTCACTCCATTGTTGCGTATATACACACTTATTTTCACCGTCTTTTATCTTAACTGAAAACTTAGACGAATACACATTCGTGAGTTTAGCACCGTATCCATTACGTCCACCAACGAGGCGTTTTTGTGTATCGTCGTAATTTGTACTCGTGAGTAAGTGGCCAAATGTTAGTTCAGGAGTCCACAATTCTTCTTTTTCGTGCATTTTAACGGCTATACCACCAAGTGGTCCGTTATTTTCAATACTTATTTCACCGCTCAATTTATCAATAGAAACGCTTAACGCCGTTACGCTTTTAGGATACATAGAATTACGATCGATAGCATTTACTAAAATTTCATCGAATATTTTTAAAAGTGCGGGTGAATAGACAGCCGTTTTCTTCTCAAATACACCATTTTCGTGAATCCAGTAGGGTTCGGCAACACGTGATACGGGTCCAACGTATGAATCCGGTCGTTTTAGTATATGTTCGACGTGTGTAAGTTTTTGTATACTTTCACCCATTATTGTCTATTTTATTATACATAATCTATTTACTTAAGTTAGTTTTGTCTTCAATAATATAAGTACGGAAAGTTCGTAATTAGATTATTGGTGTGATTATTTTTTATTTTGATTTGAATTATTTTTTAATATTATTAAGTCCTTTCAATGCAATTTTACCATCTTGTATTTCTGTATCTAGTTCTTCAATTCTTGTATTTATATTATTAAGAATAAATTTATATTTTTTACGCTTTTCTATACCAATTTGACGTTTTTTTTCTAACCCCGATATTTTATTTTTAATTTTAGCGTACATTTGATCATTCGTCATATTATTTCCAGTTGCATTTTTAAAATTTAATTTTCTTTTCGTGGAATTGGACATATACTATATATAAATAATATAAGTACGGCAAGTTCGTAATTAGATTATTGATTGTTTAATATTTTAATTTTTTCCTGATATTTTACTTACCAGCACACATGGAACAGTATTTTTCCTTTTCCGGAACGATTCTGGGTCTCGTATACATGTAAATGACAACGGCAATGATTGAAGCGAATATTATTCTTTGTGAATTCATTTTATTATTAATCAATATTATAATTCATCTACGAGACTAACTTCCGACCCAGAATCGTAATCGTCTTCATCACTCGGTAAAACATATTCTGTATCCGATAGATCTATCATTTCGTATAAACCGGTTTTTGTCATTTCGTATAAGCCAGTTTGTTCCAGGTTTTTTGTATCATAAAATCCAGAAACGCTATCCTTGGGTATACACTCTAACTCCTGATCAAAATCCCATAAACCATCGCCCACGTGTTCAAGTATAGCAACTTGAAATTCAGTGTCCATATCTTTTATAATTTTTCCTATATATATCATACCATCTTCAAATTCAATGTCAATAATCTGGTTTTCCATTTTATAAACACAAGTTTTAATTCTTAAAGTATATTAAATGAATAACATACTAAAAGATCGGGTTATAAGAGAAAAAGATGCAGTTATGTTTGATATAGATGATACTCTTATTTTTACAAATGGTGTGGCTAATACACCAATGATTAAGTTATTATATTACGCAATGGATTTAGGATATAAAATTGTTATTATAACAGCTAGACCTAATAATCTAATTACATCGGCATTTACAAAATGGCAATTAAAAAGATATCGTATACCCTATCATATTCTTATAATAACACCTGCACATAACAAGGGTAATGTAAAAGCTAAATCTGGTTTAAACTATATATTATCAGTTGGTGATCAACCAACAGATCTTACACACTCCCAGTACGCCATAAAAATAGAAAGTTAGGTCTTCCATCTTCTATCACACGTGTGACACGTCACAAATACAGTCATGGGTTCATCAGCACTTCTAGTTTGCATTTGGTAAAAAGTAGTTTTATACCCTCTACATTTACCACATTTAAATAGACCCTTGTAATCTTTATCATGCATATAATTAGCCGCGTGTTGTTTTTTCATTTCTGTTACCGCTATTTGTTCTGACATTTTCGCGTGAGGTCCTTCAGGCCACAGAGCCTGTGGTGATAAATTAATAACAGTAGATGTTTTAAGTTCACCTTCCAAAATTTTATATTTTAACATAGGTGATTTTTTTAGATTATACATAATACTTAAAAATTTTTGTTTATACCGTTGAACGTGATTACTATTATTAGACGCAGGTGTATCTCCACATTCTTTCGTTCTTATATACGCCCAATTTGATGTATGTTTTTCTAAGTTTTGAACTATAGCGTGTTCGATCGGTACCCCAAGTATTTCTGAGTATTTTTCTTTTGCATATTCCCTAGATAACATCTTTTACTTTATAGTCTATTATTTTCTACTTAGGTGTTCCATTTCAGGTTTCTTACAATCAGAAAATGATTCTGGGGAGCACATGTTAAATGGATCGGAAGTAGTGATTGGTTTATTACGGGTTTGTACCCAAGGTGTATCAAGAACTATATTTTGATACAGTTCAGTTTCTTTTAATATAATATAAACGATTATGAAAGCTATAAATATTTTGATAGAGTTGTTCATTTATTAAAAGCAATTTTTTTATTCCAGTAAAATAGGATGACACGTGCTGTTTTAATAAATGAAAAACGTAACGATATATATGAAATAGATATTGATATATCTCCGTCTAAAAACGAAATTTTCAAATTATTGAAAGGGAAAGCGAGCTTTTTAGGACAATGGCCTGAAGAACAGGTTGTTATCGTAAAAACTGAATCAGACGAATCTTTTACCGAATTAAATTTAAATTCAAATAGATTACCTAGACCGTTTACAAATATGGAAGTTTTAGGAAGAATACTGTTAATTCGCATGGATGATAACGCAGACCCTCAAAATTTTACATTAAAAGAATATCATAAAATGGCTAAGTATACTCACCCAAGAACGCGCTCTTCATCAATGTTAATTAGTAGACCGTTAAGTAGGAATATAAGCTATTCCTCGGAGGACGGCTTGTGAGTATTTCATACACAATTGGAAATGTGACTGTGCCCAATCAATCGGATTGTCCATTTTAATACCAAATGGGTTTTCATTTACAGTTTTCATTAAATCTTTAGATTTACTAAGATCTCCCATTTCAACCATAGTTTTATCTATATTTTGTAACCATAACACGTGTTTTTCACTTTTAGGATCGAATTCTTTTACAAATGACATTTATATTATATATTCACACATTCTTTAACCTTGTATCTAATCTTGATTTATAATATCTCTCGTTTATTTCACCATCTATTTTCTGACCAGATAATGATATTTGTAATAAATCTTCTTTGTATCCGAAAGTATGACAATAAAAATAACAAACACCCGTTCCGGTTGACATTTCGTCGAGTTGACTCTTTACCATTTCTTCAGTGAAAATGTATTCTGATATGTTTTCGGGTGTTCTTTTCTTAAAATTCATATTAGGGTTTATTCGCGAAACAGGTTGTTCCAAATTCATGTCTGGCCATACACCGTAGCTTGAACGGTATTTGCATATGTAGTCTATACATTCATTAGCAGTCTTCTTTTTACTAAAACAAATTATACGTGGTTTACCGTCTGGGTCAGTAATTGTTGTATATCCACCTCTGATAACACCTATAAAATAAAACTTCATACCCCAATTTGGAAGAACGTGTGCACTCCCAATCATTATATAATACACATACAAAACCTTTATACTTCATCAAAAGATTTGCTTGTCTCCGGTGTAATTTCTAGAGACTTCATTAACATTTTTCGTGATATATCCATGTTTTTCTTGTGCATTTTTAACCCCAACTTTTCACCATTCGTTTCACTCGTCTGTGATAACCATCGTTTTAATAACCCTTCTCTATTTTCCATAACACGAGATGCAATGTTTGATTTACCGTTTTCATATAACGCCTCTATAAAATCGTCACCAGAACTTGGATTATGTTCATTTGAAAAATCACATAACCAATTGAATTCACTTTTCATGGGTGACCTATCCATTTCATATACCTGTGATAATGTATATTGTGTAGATCTGAACGTAAAATATTTTACAAGTACGGTGTCGACGTCATCAAATGTTTGTTCAGAATAATCATTACCTGATACACACCGAGTTAATATATTACGATTTTTAGACTTTTTTACAGGTTTAATTAAAAATACAGGTTTTACAGGGTGTGTTATCATCTTATTATCTAAATAGAAAAAAAACCTTAACTTATTTTATACAGATGAACTTTCCCAAAACACCGGGACAATGCGAATATTTAAGGGTTATACAATCTCCAAAACCTATTGTAATCGCAACTGGTCCGGCAGGTTCGGGTAAAACTATGTTTGGGTGCCAGGTCGCGGCAGAAAAATTAGCAAACAAAGAGTGTAAACGTCTCATACTTACACGTCCTATAGTTGCAGCGGATGAAGATATGGGATACTTACCTGGCGAAATGGAACGAAAGATGGAACCATGGATAAGACCTATGATGGATGTTTTCGAAAACTATCTTACACGTAACCAACTTGAGAAACATGTATGTATAGAACCGTTAGGGTTTATGCGTGGTAGAACATTCAACGATTCTTTTATCATCGCGGATGAAATGCAAAATAGTACACCTAACCAAATGAAGATGCTTTTAACGAGATTGGGTGATAATTCAAAAATGATCGTTATGGGTGACCTGAAACAAAGTGATTTGGGTCCGAGAAACGGTCTCGCCGACCTTGTTAAACGAATAAAGGGATTGGATTTAGAATATATCGAACATGTCATCATGGACGATGAAGACATCTTGCGACACCCAGCGGTTGCTGAGATTTTGAAATTGTATTAAGATTTAAGAACACTGTTTTTTAAATTTTTAATCCGTTTCTGAACTTCGTTTATTTTTTTTCCATATTCAATAAATTCATCTTTATAAAGTACTGCCCAATCATTCATCTGTTTCAGTACCTTTTTGTTATGAGAATACCATACTATTACCTCTTTACTTATTTTATCACATGCTGTGTATTCATCCATAATAGATTTCGAACATTCTCGACCCAACTGACAATACTTTAAAATATCTTCAAGTTCAGCCATATTATCAGTATTAGACGTACTAAGACCATCAATGTGTTCTATTTCAGTCCCGAGCATTACATTATCGTGATATTATTATTTTAAAACTTCATAAACATTCGTTACATAATCTTGATCACAAAACCATATTTTATCAGATTCTGCTGTTATTAAGTATTTCTTACCGTTTATTTCAATAACGCTAGTCGGATCACATATATTCTTTGAGTTAATCGGTTGTTCTACATTTTCAATTACTATCAATGGTTTACCATATTGAAATTTAACTATCCATTTAAATATATCGTGTTTTACGACTCCATCGTCTTCTGTGTATGTTCTGTGTCCATATCCATAATACTCATTTTCGTTTAATTTATATGCAGGTGTACCACCTCTATATTCAAGGTTATAGTGGCGTTTATCATCTATGACATCAACTTTTGTTATAGCACCATTATTTATATCAAAAGTGTACAAATGAAATGGTTTTATATAGTGTATAAAATATAATTTATCATTATGTTCTATAAAAGATAGATTTTTACCACTCGCATTAATTTTAATACTCTTTTTAGTTTCGTAATCTATCAAATGCATATCGTTAAAATAATTATCTAGAATGTAAAGCCTGTCTTTATAAATAAAACACCTAGGATCTTCACCCCTAAATAATACACTTTTATCTTCTATAATATCAAGGTTGTTACTCAATTTAACCTGTTTAACGACTCTTTCTTCCCCGTAATATCTTCTACCAAAACCCAAAATTTCATTTTTATAGTGAATAAGTGAATAAAAAATAGAATTTTTAAGGGTGTGTATTCTTTTAACATGAATAAATTTCTCACTCATTATCTAACTATATACATTTTAATATCTTTAAACTTTATTTACATTAATTGATCGTATAAATTTTCTTTTGATGGAGGAAATATAGTAGTACCGTTACCATCTTCACCGTCGTCTTGCCATCTACTTTCCTGTTTTTCCATAGATTTAATATGCCATAATGCAAGTTCAGGTTTAGCCACTATACCTTGTACCTTATTAGACCCAGTTAATTTAGAATGTAATTCATCTGTCCATGTTATACCTTCGCAATTTTTGTATAGTCTACCTTGATAATCCGGCCAGTTAATCCACCCGGCTTCATTTATATTGAATTTATAATAATCGATAAAACTCTGAGTTATACCTGGGTGAATGTTAATTCTCGGTATGAAGAATATTTCGGCTTCAGTTTCCGTTATAATATTTTTAAGATTTCTTATCAATTTTTCTTGTGGCATCTCATCGGCGTCAATCTGAAATATATATTCACCCGTAGAGACTTCCTTATGATAACAGGCGTTTTTATAAAACGTATCGAAAGGTCTTTCAAAAACTGAAATTTTTTCTTTAAAATGGTCTATAACCTTATCGACCTTATCAGTTTTGTGTAAACTATCAACAATAACTTGGACATTATCCTCTTCATCGATGACCTTTAATAAAAAATTTACAAGAGAATATAATTCTCTTGATTCATTACACACTTGAATACTATAAGTAATCTTCATATACTTACTATCATTTCATTTCTTTAACAGAATAAACTCCAATTATCACTGTTATACTTTACAGATTCTTCTATTTGAGATAAATCGTTTCTAATATCAGATACATAAGGTTC
>Ga0209406_1000775_pt1 | contig 24540 bp, 24 predicted proteins | sample COGITO_mtgs_1204_FD_184808 | JGI IMG/M metagenome (GOLD analysis project Ga0209406, IMG submission 184808) | Pelagic marine microbial communities from North Sea - COGITO_mtgs_120426 (SPAdes) (version 2) | ecosystem: Environmental > Aquatic > Marine > Epipelagic ... | reverse complement strand
ATGACTTAATTCTTTTTTGAAAGAATTTCAAAAGTAGGTTATTGTTACTCTAGACACAAAACTGTGATATTATAATCTTATTAAAATTAGAAAAGCTTTGCTGAATTATTTTCTTCATATTGTTCGTCAACTAGAAGATTTTCACTCTCAGCGCCTTCTACAGCAAGCGAATCTACGCGCTCATTTAACACATTCCCCGCATGCCCTTTTACCCAGGTAAATTTCACATTTTGTTTTGGATAAATTTTTAAAAATCGCTGCCAAAGGTCAACATTTTTTTTGCCTTTAAATCCTTTTTTCTGCCAACCGAAAACCCATTTTTTTTCTACGGAATCAATCACATATTTTGAATCTGAAAAAATCATTACGTTATTATTTGGTTGTTTTATCATCTCTAAAGCGACTATTACAGCCAGAAGTTCCATTCGGTTATTGGTAGTTAACCGATAACCGACAGAAATATCTTTTCGGTATTCCCCTGACATTATTACTATTCCATAACCCCCTTTTCCGGGGTTTCCCTTTGCAGAGCCATCTGTGTATACGATGATATCAGCCATTAAAAGACAATGAAATCTTGAGGATCGACCGGGGTTCCATTATGCCATAACTCTAGATGTAAATGAGGCCCAGAAGATAGCTCACCAGATTCTCCGATTATGGCGATTGCCTCACCGGCTTTAACTTTATCTCCAACCTTTTTAAATAGAACCTAGTTGTGTTTGTATATTGATATAAGGTTGTTTTCATGCTGTACTTGAATAACATGACCTGTTTCTGAAGTCCATGTGGCGAGAGTAACAGTGCCATTTAGGGTAGATTTAATTGCTTCGTTTTCCGGAGCAATAATGTCAACTCCAAAATGCTGTTCTTTTAGACTAAAAGACGAAGAAACAATCCCTTTGAGGGGTGTAAAAAAAAACATTTTTGAAATAGAGGAGGTGGCACCCCCATCACTATTAAAATGCAAATTATATTGATCTTCGGACTCAATTCTTTGTCTTAATAATGAGTCTTGTTTTGATGGTCTATTTTCAATGTCGTTAATTGAAATCGGCTCTCCGGATTGGGAAACAGAATCCTTGGCGACAGGGCCACGGCCCTGCAGGATTGCCCGAATATTTTCAGCATACTGCAACTCCATTCTTGCTTTTTCTTGCAGTGAGTCTGCTCTAATTAAAGCATACGTAGCCATTTGTTTCGTTTGAACGTCCGCATAACCCGGAATAACCTCTCGAACAGGAGTAAATGCTATTAAGATAGATGTAATAAATACAACGACAAGGACAATGATGCTTCCCCAGGTATAAACATTCAGGGGCGATAATATCATTGAGAACTTTACCTCAAATGTGTCATCATTCATTACAACCAAGCGAAACTTGTTTCGCAGGCTTTTAATGATTTTTTTCTCTTTTGGTTTTTGCAATGTGCCAGTATTGAATTAGTGCAAATATCACAATAATCTTAAAGATGTATGAATACTAATACCCTCTTCTAAAAAATAAAATAATTTTGCTTTTTGAGCGTTTCGAGAGATTGTAGTAATAGTGAAAGGAATTAACAAATATAAAAAAGTTGGGTCAATTGCCTTCATTGCATTGATTTTGTTGGGTTGCTCCACTGAAAAAAATACCGCGATTAATAGAGGCTACCATAATGTTACAGCAAGGTATAACGGTTATTTTAATGCAAAGGAAAGCATTAAAGAAGGGGTTGGAAAATTAAATGACTCTCATGAAGAGAATTATGAAGAAATATTGCCGATTTACGTTTATGGTGACGAAAGTGCGGCAAGGAGCGTTTATCCGCAGATGGATAGGGCAATCGAGAAAAGCTCATACGTAATCAATAATCACTCGATGTATATTAAAAAGGTTGAGTATTGTTCGTGGATTGATGATAGTTACTTTTTAATAGGGAAAGCAAGCTTTTACAAAAAGGATTTTGATAAAGCTGAGGAAATGCTTGCCTACGTGGCAAGCGAGTATAAAGAAGATCCAATTCGTTTTGATGCTATGTTATGGTTGGCAAGAACATATATAGAGAGTGAAGAATTTTCCAATGCAAGAGGGTATTTGGATAAGTGTAATGTTGATGAATTTCCTGAAAAGAAATTAGCAGAACTGAAAGCAGTAAAAGCCGACTTTTATTTAAAACAAGAAAATTATGAATCAGGAGCAAAAGAGCTTAAAAACGCCTTGGAGTTCACAAAAAGACGAGAGGATAAAGTTAGGCTAACGTTTATTCTTGCTCAGGTTTTTAAAGAAAGTGGAGATTCAAAAAATGCAATACGTTATTACGATGCTGTTTTAAAGCTCAACCCAGACTATGAGATGGGATTTTACGCAAACATTCATAGTGCTTTGGCTCATGAAGGAGGAAACAGCGGCCCTATTAAAACGAAGCTTAAAGAAATGGCGAAAGATGAAAAATATGAGGAATTCTTCGATCAGATTTATTATGCCTTAGCGGAGTTAGAATTAAAAGAAAATAATAAAGAAAAAGGCATTAAATATCTAACGCTTTCTTACGAAAAAAGCATTATAAACGATGATCAAAAGGCAAAATCTTTCAATCGTTTAGCAGACATTTATTTTGATGATGAGTTATATATTTTATCACAAAACTATTACGATAGCACGGTTTCGTTTGTTGATAAATCGCAACCAGAATATCCTGAAATCTTAGAAAGAAGAAATAGTCTTACTCGATTAGTAAAAGATATTTTAGTTATCAATAAAGAGGATAGCCTTCAGCATTTATCAACACTACCAAAAGCTGAACAGGAGGGTGTTGTCGACGATATTATTAGCGAGATAATAGCAAAAGAAGAGCGAATAAAAGCGGAGGAAGAGGCAAACGCCCTGAACGCTCAAAACACACCAACTAATGTTAAAATTAACCAGGGAACTAGCACGGATTGGTACTTCTACAATGAGTCTACCATAGCATTCGGCAAGTCAGAATTTAAGAAAAAATGGGGAACAAGAAAGCTAGAGGACAATTGGCGCAGAAAAAATAAATCGTCAACTGCTGGTAATGACTTTGATATAGATTATGGAGAACTTGAAGATTTAGGGATAGAGGATACAAATGCTACTTCAAGAGATTTGAAGAGCCCAAGATATTATCTTCAGAATATCCCAAATAGTAAATCGAAAATGAACAAATCTCATAATAAAATAATCGCAGCTCTATACGATTTAGGTCTAGTTTACAAAGAAAAGTTAAACGACAACAAACAAGCAATTATAACTTTTGAGGATTTGGTTGCGCGATACGATACTAGCAAGTACCATGTGAGCGCCTATTATCAGCTATTTAGAATGTATACGGAAGCAAACAATTCAGCTATGGCGAACGAATACAAACACAAAGTTTTAAAAGATTTTCCTAAATCTCAATATGCTAAATTGATTCAAAATCCTAGCTACCTTGATATCGAGAAAAACCAAGCTTCAGCTGCTTCTAAATTTTATGAAAAAACATATCAATTGTATAAAGAAAAACTATTCATGCGGGTGATAAACAACTCTAATAAAGCAGATTCCTCATTTAAAGGCAATGACCTGCTTCCTAAATTTCACTATTTAAAGGCACAGTCTTTAGGAGCAACGGATAGCCTAATTGTATATAAAGAATCCTTAGAAACGTTGATTGATAACTATCCAGATGCACCAGAGGCTGAGGTCGCTAAACGCACATTAGAATACCTTACTAAAGGGGAACCTATAAACGGAAATGAGAGTGGATTAGAGATTAATTATAAATTTAAGGCCGATGCTAAACACCACTTAATAATAATTCTTCCAAAGGATGGTGTGGACATGAGCAAATCAAAAATAGCCGTATCCGATTTTAATAGAAAGTATTACAAATCAGATGAGCTAAAAATAAACTCTACGGTTCTAAGCAATGGAGATCGATTGATTATCGTAAAAGATTTTAATAATGTATTTAAAGCAATGGATTACTTCAAGTCGTTTGATGAAAACTCTGACATATTAAAGACTTTAAAAGAGAGTGCTATTACTAAATTTGCAATATCAGTATCTAATTACCCAGAATTTTACAATGCAAACGATATTGATGGATATCAGGGGTTTTTCGACATTAATTATAAGTAGAATACTGGAATTCAAGATTAAGCAGAGTAAATTTATTGAGACCCAAGGCCCCACGTTTTTATCCTGCCCCATTTCCTTTGAACTCCATTTCTTTTCTGCTTTGAAAATATTTTGCAGACGACTAAAAAATGTAATTGTTGCCAGAAGAATATGATAATCTTGCGCTCGCAAATGCACTGTAATAGCCAGTAAAATAATCTTTTACAACATAATTTTATTAAAAATAAGGGTAATTTTTTGTCATAAAATAATACCTTTGTTTCGATAAATTTGAAGTTATGTTCAAAAAAGGAATTGATAAAATGGCAAAAGCAAGCGAATCAGATTCTGCTGTAGGAAACACGATTACAGCAGGAACAACTATAACGGGAGACATAAACACTAACGGAAACATTAGAGTGGATGGCACTATTCAAGGGTCGGTAAACGCGAAAGGAAAAGTAGTTGTTGGTCAAACCGGCAAAATTGAAGGAGAGGTCGTTTGCCAAAATGCTGATATATCGGGTACACTAAAGGCGAAAGTTACGGTGGCTGAATTACTTTCATTAAAATCCACAGCGAATTTATTGGGTGAAATCGTAACAAATAAATTAGCAATTGAACCCGGAGCTAATTTTTCTGGTAATTGCAGTATGGGCGCAGTTGTAAAAGAAATGAGCCATGGAGGACAAGCAGAAGAAATTTCAAAACAGTCGAGAACAGCGTAGTAAATACGTTGAATTTTCTGGGTTAGCAATTCAAATTGTCGTTATGATGGTACTAGGGGTGTTTACTGGTAAATGGCTTGACGAAAAAATGGTCAACTCAAAGCCTTTGGCAACAATCTTCCTCACTTTATTTTCTATCGTAGCGTCACTTTATTATCTGGTAAAAAAAGTTAAGTAATGGGACGTGTTAGGTCTAACAATCAGAGGTATTTCATTACAATATCTATTCTTTTTGCGTTGTTGCTGATTTTTCTCAATGCGCTACTAATTTTAAAATTTTCCGATATTAATTTACGTTTAATAATTAATCTATTGCTGATTTTGTTTTACGGCAGTTCAATTATTTCTGGATTCACTCTAATTAAGTCTAGCGAGAAAAGACCGCAAGACATTGTGCGGGTATCGATGGCATCAACCACATTCAAATTATTAGGCTATCTTTTTGTTTTAGGTACAATTATTTATCTAAACAAGTCTTTGGCAAAAGAAATTGTTGGATTTTTCTTTATGCAGTATTTTGTATTCACATTAGTTGAAAAGGTTTTTATCTTCAAGTTTCTGAAATGATAATATCATCTTTTCTCTCAATCCCCAAATTTCTTCATTAATCTTTAAAAAATAACTTAATATCTTTTGTGCCGGCTTTTTATTAACTACTTTTGCAGCGAATATTGAGAAGGGTTCCAAATGTTAGATGATGAATAACGGAAAATATATAGTAATAGCGATAAGTTTAGCCGTATTTTTTACTTCTATTTTTAATAAATGTGTTGCTCAGGGAGAGGGTAATTCACATAATGAAGAAGTAGTTAGAAATGTGATTGTCGACAGCGAGGAATCGCTAGATGAGAGCGATGCGGTTTTGGAGAAAGAATCATTTAACGCTGGCGAGATGATTATGGAGCACATTGACGACAGTCATGAGTGGCACCTATGGGGGAAAGGAAGTAGTTCAGTTTCAGTTCCGCTACCAATAATTATCTACCACCAGGATAATGGTTTTAGTGTTTTTATGTCAAGCAATTTTCATCATGGTCATACGGCTTATAATGGCTATAGGTTATTAACTGAACACTTCTTGCACCATCACGAAATAGACCCTAACGATTATCCTCATGATATGGTTGTGGCGGTAACAGCTGATGGAAAGTTAGATAAGGCTTCAACATTAAAAATTTGGGATTTTTCAATAACTAAAAATGTTGCGGCACTATTGACAAGTGTATTTTTGTTAATGTGGATTTTCATTTCAATTGCCAAAACTTACAATAAAAGGGTTGGTCAAGCTCCAACAGGAATGCAATCGTTCATGGAGCCAATTATTATGTTTATTCGGGACGATATTGCAAAACCATCAATTGGCGCTAAATATGAGAAATTTATGCCATACTTGCTGACGTTGTTCTTTTTCATTTGGATTAACAACGTAATGGGCCTTATCCCGCTTATTCCTGGAGGAACTAATTTAACAGGCAACATAGCGATTCCAATTGTTTTAGCCCTTTTTACATTTGTGTTAACGACATTAAATGGTAACGCACATTATTGGAAACATATTTTTGCTATGCCTGGTGTTCCTAAACCGATATTGTTAATCTTAACACCCCTTGAGGTTGCAGGTATATTTATTAAACCCATAGTACTGGTCATTCGTTTGTTTGCTAACATTACTGCTGGCCATATAGTTATGCTGGTGTTTTTTAGTTTGATATTTATTTTTGGTGAAACTTCTGCGGCAGCGGGATATGGTGTCTCAGTTGCGTCTGTTGCATTTACCGTGTTTTTAACATTTTTGGAATTATTAGTTGGTATTATCCAGGCTTATGTTTTTACATTATTGTCAGCCATTTATTTTGGCATGGCAACAGCAGGGGGAGACCATTAAGGGTTTATTTATTGTTTAATTTTTAAATTTTGTTGTTATGGATACATTAACAATTTTATTACAAGCTGATATCGGAATGGGTATCGCTAAAGCCGGTGCTGTTATTGGTGCTGGTATTGCTGCTTTAGGAGCTGGAGTTGGTATTGGACGAATTGGCGGAAGCGCTTTAGAGTCTATTGCTAGACAACCAGAAGCTAAAGGTGATATCGTTTCTAACATGATTCTTGCAGCTGCACTTGTTGAGGGTGTTGCGCTTGGAGCTGTTGCATTAGGTTTTATCGTAGGCTTGTAGTAAAACAAACTTTTCAAGCTCCCAACGGTTGGTTGGGAGCCTGAAAAACTTAAAAACAATATAGTATGAGTTTAATTACCCCAGATATAGGATTATTATTTTGGATGTTCGTTTCCTTCGGAATCGTTTTATTCATTTTGAAAAAATTTGCTTGGAAACCAATTCTTGATTCAGTAAAAGAAAGAGAAGATTCAATTGAAGAAGCGTTAGCGCAGGCAGGAAAAGCAAAGGAAGAGCTTGAAAAACTGCAAGCAAACAACGAAGATTTGTTAAAGCAAGCTCGTGAAGAGAGAGACTTACTAATCAAAGAAGCTCGCGAGGCTAAGGACAATATGATTAGCGAAGCTAAGGGCAAAGCGAAAGAGGAAGCCGATAAGATCATAGTATCGGCAAGAGAAACCATTGAAAGTGAAAAGATAGCTGCCGTGGCTGATTTAAAAAGCCAAGTGGCGGTATTGTCTATAGAAATAGCTGAAAAGATATTAAGGGATGAGCTTTCGGCTGAGGATAAACAAAAGAAATTGGTGAACAATTTATTGGAAGACGTAAACCTCAATTAAGATGGCAGGTTCTAGAGCAGCAGGTAGATATGCTAAATCACTTCTTTCACTCTCGATTGAGCAAAAGTTGTTAGCGGATGTAAACGAAGACATGAACTTGGTGGTAGACACCTGCAAATCAAGTAGTGACTTAATGCTGTTGTTAAAAAGTCCGATTGTTAAAACGGAGAAAAAGCTTGCTATTTTGAGTGCTATCTTTTCCAATAAAACAACTAAATTGGTTTCTTCGTTTATCGAAATCATTACCAAAAAGAAAAGAGAAGCAATTATTTTAGACATTGCTCTTGCTTTTGGGGAACAGTATAATGCTCATAAGAACATAACTTGCGCAAAAGTATCTACAGCAATTACCTTAGATAAAGATTTAAAGTCAAAAATTATGGCAATTGTCAAAACAGCATCTAAAGGAGAAGTTGAAATTGAAGAAGAAGTAAACAAAGAATTGATTGGTGGGCTTATTATTAAAATTGATGACCAACAAGTTGATTCAAGTATTCATAGTAAATTACAGAAATTAAAAAGAGAGTTTAATACAAACGCTTAATTAAACGAATAAAAAAAAGAAAGCATGGCCGAAGTTAAACCAGCAGAAGTTTCTGCGATATTAAGAGAGCAACTTGCGGGCTTCAAGTCTGAAGCCGAATTGGAAGAAGTGGGGACGGTACTCCAAATTGGAGATGGTATCGCTCGTATTTATGGGTTATCTAATGTACAATCAGGTGAATTAGTTGAGTTTGAAAGCGGACTTCAAGCAATTGTTTTGAACCTAGAAGAGGATAATGTAGGTGCTGTACTTTTAGGTCCTGCGGGAAATATTAAAGAAGGAGCAACTGTAAAAAGAACTGGCAAAATTGCTTCGATTAAAGTTGGTGAAGAAATTGTTGGCCGGGTAGTTAACACATTGGGTTTGCCAATTGATGGTAAAGGACCAATTGGGGGTGAATTGTTTGATATGCCTTTAGAGCGCAAGGCGCCAGGTGTAATATATCGTCAGCCTGTTGCTGAACCAATGCAAACGGGTATCAAGGCGATTGATTCTATGATTCCAGTAGGAAGAGGACAAAGAGAGTTAATTATTGGTGATCGTCAAACAGGAAAAACAACTGTTGCGATTGATACTATCATCAATCAAAAAGAATTTTATGACAGAGGAGAACCTGTATACTGTATCTATGTAGCGATTGGTCAAAAAGCATCTACTGTTGCAGGTATTGTTCAGGTTCTTGAGAAAGCAGGCGCTATGGCCTATACCACGATCGTTGCAGCTAATGCATCAGATCCTTCCCCGATGCAGTTTTACGCACCGTTTGCTGGAGCAGCGGTTGGAGAGTATTTTAGAGATACGGGCCGACCAGGGCTAATTGTTTATGATGATTTATCAAAACAAGCCGTTGCTTATCGTGAAGTATCACTTCTATTGAGAAGACCTCCGGGTCGTGAGGCTTACCCTGGTGATGTATTTTTCCTGCACTCAAGATTATTAGAAAGAGCTGCAAAAGTGAATTCGTCTGATGCGATTGCTCAAGACATGAACGATTTGCCAGAGTCTTTGAAAGGTAAAGTAAAAGGCGGAGGCTCATTGACAGCATTACCAATTATCGAAACACAAGCGAGTGATGTATCTGCGTATATTCCAACTAACGTAATTTCTATTACAGATGGTCAGATATTCCTAGAGCCAAACCTATTCTTGGCGGGTGTTCGTCCTGCAATTAATGTTGGTATTTCTGTATCTCGGGTTGGAGGTAATGCGCAGATTAAGTCGATGAAAAAGGTGTCAGGAACATTAAAGCTTGATCAAGCTCAGTATCGTGAGCTGGAAGCTTTTGCTAAATTTGGTTCTGATTTGGATGCAGCGACAATGGGTATTCTTGAAAAAGGAAAACGGAACGTTGAGATATTAAAACAAGGTCAGAACGCGCCATTGTCAGTTGAGAAACAAACAGCTATTATCTTTTGTGGTTCGAAAGGAATTCTAAGAGATGTTCCTGTTAACAGAATTAAAGAATTTGAAGCAGAGTATTTAGGTTTGCTAGAAGCTCAACATCAAGAGATACTAGATGGGCTAAGGGCAGGAAAACTAGATGATAATATTACAGGAACCTTAGAAAAAGTTTGTCTAAACCTTGCTGCTAAATATAAAGCATAACCATTATGGGTGGGTTAAAAGAAGTAAAAGATAGAATAACCTCTGTACAGTCTACCATTCAGATAACCTCTGCAATGAAGATGGTATCTGCAGCGAAGTTGAAGAGAGCTCAAGACGCTATTATTCAAATGAGACCTTATGCCGAAAAGTTAACGGAGATCTTGGTTAACGTGAGTTCTACTTTGGATGCGTCAGAAGGAGGATATTCTGTTCAGCGTGAAATGAAGAATCTTTTGATTATCCCTATTGCCTCAAACAGAGGTCTTTGTGGCCCGTTTAACTCTAACGTGATTAAAGCCACGAGAGCATTACAGAAGAAACATGAAGGCTGTGAAATTACGATTTTAGCCGCAGGAAAAAAGGCAGACGATGCTTTTAAGGGAACTGAAGAAAATATTCATGGAAATACGCTCCCAAGAAACATGAATAATTTATTTAATGAATTAACATTTAGTAATGTTTCTGTGCAGGCCGAAAGAATTATGGAGGCGTTTATTCATAAACAATTTGATAAGGTTGTAATTATTTATAATCAATTCAAAAATGCTGCAGTGCAAAATGTTCAAGTGGAACAATGGTTGCCGGCTGTTGCTCCTGAAGCTGAGGGGAAATCAACTTTTGTTAGTGATTATATCTATGAGCCTAGCAAATCAGAAATTGTTGAAGAATTGATTCCAAAGTCTTTAAAAACGCAGTTTTACAAGGCATTTTTAGATTCGCATGCTTCTGAACATGGTGCCCGTATGACGGCAATGCATAAAGCAACAGACAACGCAACAGAAATGGTAGATGATTTAAAATTGGTTTATAACAAGGCTCGTCAGGCAGCTATTACCAACGAGATTTTAGAAATTGTTGGTGGTGCAGAAGCCTTGAACGACTAAAACGAAAAATATATTTCAATATGAAAGGCTCGCATTGCGAGCCTTTTTTGCTTTTTTTATTCTATTAATCGACCTTGTCTTCTGAACCTATTCTGGAACTTTTTTTTCCGAACATCCTCAATATTCCAGTTAATTTGCTGACCAAGAGTCCCTTTAAGTCTTTGAATCAAGTTTTCACGATCTTCAATTGAGATGAACATTGATGATATAGCACTTTCCGGATTTATTGCTGGTTCAAACCTGTCTAAAGTCATTAATGAGTCAAAAACAGCCGGTATTATACTAATCGGTAACTCATGCTTATTAATGAATTTTCTTACATTTTTTGCCTGAAATATGTCGGTAGCTAATGCTATTTTAGAAAAGTTATAATTTTTAGACTCTAAATATCCGTAGTACAAATTCTCAAGACTATGTTCGGCAATAGTGTCGAGAAATATTACGGAATCAGGAATTCCTAATCCAAGTGCATATAATCTCATAACCTTACATTCATAATAGTTTGTATAAACGGCCCCACCGCTATAAATAATGTTTTTAGCAATGTCCCTTTCGTAAAGGTATTTTGACCAATGAACCCGCATCTTCATTGTTGTACTCCAGCCAGATCCGTTATATGGAACACCTGGAACAATAATAGCATCGTATGGTGCATTCTCAACGGAGTTTTCAAATGTTTTTTGCATTGATGGCTGCAACAGAGAACATCCAAGCAATAAAAAGGGTAGGGCAACTATAAATACCTTGTTCATACAAATGATATATTTGAACTAACAAACCTAAATCAAAAAACAGTAAAAATGAAAGTAAGGAGTTTATTGATTGCATTCGCAATCACATTTAGTGGATTTGCCAGCGCGCAACAAATAGCGGCAATAGCTAAGAAAGGAAATAAAGTAGGATTTATAGATAAATCGGGAAATTGGTTAATCGAGGCAAAATTTGACGTGGTTCAAACGTTTAAAGGGGACTATGCTTTGGCAAAAGTGAACGACAAATGGGGAATGATAGATAAAAGAGGTACATGGGTTATTCCAGCTAAATTCGTGAGACTAAGCATTCCAGAAGATGGTTTCGCTATGGCCATGTTAGGTGGGCTCTGGGTTATTGTAAATGATAAAGGAGAAACCGTTTACAAAAATACAGAGTATAAAAAAATAGCTAAATTAGGTAATGGAATGTTGGTTGGTTATATGAAAAAAACCGCGGATTATATTGACGTGTCCACAGGTGAAAAGGTAGCAACTCCTATTGAGACAAAATCGCTAAATCAATTTAGTGACGGATTGGCAAGATTTAAAGAAAAGAAGTGGGGCTATATTAATAAATCAGGCGCTTATAATATTAAACCTGAATTCGATGACGCTAAAGATTTTAAAGATGGCAAAGCGATGGTAAAATCTGCGGGGAAATGGGGTCAGATAGATCTAAATGGAGCATGGATTATACCAGCTGAATTTGAAAAAATACAAGGATTTAGAAATGGGCAAGCAATTGCAAAACAAAATGGAAAGACAGGTATAATTGATGAAAAAGGAAATTGGATAGTGAAACCGCAATATGAAAAACTTAGATTGTTTAATAGTGGAATGGCGTTCGCCACCAAAGGCGGTGTAAAAGGATATGTAAACGAAGCAGGAGAATTCAAACCAGGACCTGCTAGTGCTACTGCAATTTATCCATTTTCTGATGGTTACGCGATGATTAAAGTAGTAGATAAAATTGGATATGTGAACACCAAGCTCGAAATAGTTATTGAACCAAAATATACCAAAGCACTAGATTGGGGAGGAGTATTTGGAAGAGTAATGATTGGTGAAAATTGGGCGTTAGTAAATGAAGCTGGAGAAGAGTTTGAAATTTTGAATGTTCAGAAATTTTACAAGTTTCATGGGGATTTGATGGCCTTTAAATCGAATAATAAATATGGATATATTGATAAAACAGGTGAAGTTATTATTAAACCTATATATACGAGTGTTGAAGACGAATATCTATATAATGTAACATCCAAAGGTGGATTGGGAATTTTCAATAAATCATTATATCAAGCCCCGAATAGAGATGTAAACGGTTTCATATTGTCTAACAGAAATGGAAAATATGGTGCAGTAGACAAAACGGGAAAAGAAGTAATTCCGTTTCAATTTGACGACATCAAAGCTTTTTATCCGTTCTAAATAGTTCGGGTTTTTTATCTCCGTGTTTTTGCTGATGAATGCGAAGCTTTTAAGTATACACAGAATCAGATCAACGATGAGCTGTATTGAGAATTAATTAAGGAATAAAATTTGTTATAGAAAAGCCTCAATTAGTTGAGGTTTTTTATTTAATAACTTTACACCATGCTTTTTCAATTTTCACTTCGAACGCGTATTTATATCTCGATGCTGATGATGATAATGATTTCTTTTATCATTATTGGAGTAGTTACTGTGCGCCATTTTATGGTAGAAAATGAGGAGTACCATCAAAATAGGTTAGAAAGAAAAGAAACAGCAGTTATAAAAAGTATTGGGTATTTTCTTGAAAGAGAAGGTATCTATACTAACCCTGATTCTGTGATGGTATTGTTTTCAGATAAGATTACCGAGATTGCAGACATTAATAACCTCGACATAAATATCTTCAATCTAAAAGGAGAGCTACTAATCACATCGCACTCAGATTATTTTGAAAAGGGTGTTTTTGTATTTCAGTTAAAAGAAAACATATTAACGGAACTTTCCTCAGGAAATAATAGATTATTAAAAGAAATTGATGGAGACACATTGTCAATTCTTTCCACTTATCGTTACATGAATAATATTGACGGAAGGCCGATCGCGATAATAAACCTCCCCTATTTTCAGGAAAATAAAGTGAGTCAGAAAGAGATAAGAGATTTTTTAGTAACACTTTCTGAAGTGTATTTATTTCTGTTTTTGGGAGCGGCAATTGTTGCTTATTTCCTTTCAAATTATATTACGGGGTCGATTCAAACCATTGGGGCGAAACTGAAACAGATTTCTTTAAGTAAAAGGAACGAACCTCTTGAGTGGAATAGTAACGATGAAATAGGAACTTTAGTTAAGGAGTATAATAGAATGTTATCAGAATTAGAACGAAGCGCCGAATTGCTAGGCCAATCTGAGAGGGAAAGTGCCTGGAGAGAAATGGCAAAACAAGTTGCACATGAAATTAAAAACCCTTTAACTCCAATGAAGCTAAGCGTTCAGCACCTAGAGAGAACACTTGCTCAAGATTCTGATGATTGGAAATTACGTCTGCAACGATTTTCAAACAGTATTGTTGAGCAAATTGACACTCTCTCAGATATAGCAAGTGAGTTTTCAAATTTTGCTAAAATGCCACAAGCTAAAACTGAAAAAGTAGATGTTGACAAAACATTAAGACATTCAATAGAGTTATTTAACGAATTACCATCAGCAGAAATAACTTACGAAAACTGTAGTAAAGTTCCGGTTGAAATATTAGCAGATCACAATCAAATTTCAAGAGTATTCAACAATCTACTTAAAAACGCAATTCAAGCAATTCCAGAAAACAGAATCGGTAAAATTAAGGTAAAATTAAATCAGGATCATGAAAGCATATTGATTACAATTCAAGATAATGGCATTGGAATTTCTGAAGCTCGAAAAGCTAAAATATTTACACCAAATTTCACTACTAAAACTTCAGGAATGGGGCTCGGATTAGCAATGGTGAAGAATATTGTGAATAATAGTGAAGGCAAAATTTGGTTCGAAACAGATGAAGAAATTGGAAGTACATTTTTCATTTCTTTTCCTATTTCTCTAAATTCTTAATTAGCATGCTGGGGTGATACTTTTTTTGAATCGTAAAACTTTTGAGTACAACTATTACATTTGCAATAAAATTATCAACTATGGTTTACAGCAACATTCTAGTAGAAACAGAAGTTAGCACTCAAATTATTACGATTAATCGACCCGATAAATTGAATGCGTTGAATAAAGAAACGATCGAAGAATTAGGAGATGCTTTTTCCGAAGCAGAATCTAATATTGGAATTAGGGCGATAATTATTACTGGCTCAGGAGAAAAAGCCTTTGTTGCAGGAGCAGATATTTCTGAATTTTATCAATTCAGTGTTGACAAAGGAAAAGAATTGAGTGCAAAAGGGCATAAAATACTATTTGATTTAGTTGAGAATTTGACTACGCCAGTTATTGCTGCAGTTAATGGTTTTGCTTTGGGAGGGGGATTAGAATTAGCCATGTGCAGTCATATTAGAATAGCATCAGACAATGCCAAATTAGGATTGCCTGAAGTAACATTAGGTGTAATTCCTGGATACGGAGGGACGCAGCGTTTGGCTCAATTAGTAGGCAAAGGAAAAGCCAACGAAATGATAATGACAGCAGCTATGATTTCTTCAGAAGAGGCCGAAAAGTGGGGGTTAGTAAATGCTGTTGTTTCGCAAAGTGAATTATTAGAAACAGCCAAAATGATGGCGGCTAAAATAGCTAGAAACTCACCCGTTGCAATTGCTAGCGCGATTCGTTCCATTAATGCAGGCTATAAAGATGGAGTTAACGGTTATCAAACGGAGATCGAAGAATTTGGAATTTGTTTTGGGACTGAAGATTTCAATGAAGGTACTTCTGCTTTTATGGAAAAACGTAAGGCAGTTTTTTCTGGAAAGTAAATTTCACCTAGCGTATCAAATTGACAATGTTTATAAGTTCGTCTCGTTTGGGTCGAACAACACGTTGTATTCATAAAATTTGTTGTTAGGAAAAGTAACCATTGAACAACCCATTACAAAAACTGGCAGGACAAACAGCAATCTACGGATTTAGCAGTATTGTTGGTCGGTTTCTTAACTTTCTGCTCACACCATTATTTGCAGTATATTTTGCAAAAGATCAATTCGGAATCATCACCGAAATGTATGCTTATGTGGCATTTCTAGTTGTGTTTTTAACCTACGGAATGGAAACGGCTTATTTCCGTTTCATGACGTTAGAAGAACAGAGAGATAAACCGGTTTATTCTACAGTGTTGATTTCACTGCTTTCTACCACATTTATTTTTATCGCTAGCGCTGTTGTATTTGCCCAACCTGTTGCTGATTGGCTGCAGTACCCAAATCATACGGAGTATGTAATTTGGTTTTCTATTATCGTGGGGTTAGATGCGGTAAGTTCTATTCCATTAGCCCAACTTCGTGCCGACAATAAAGCTCTCCGTTTTGCTTTCGTCAATTTTGTAAATATTGGAGTTAATATTTCACTCAACCTTTTTTTTATCGTCTATTGTTCTGCTAATTATGAAATAAATAGTAATTGGCTAATAGACACCTTTTACGACCCTAATATTGGCGTCGGTTATGTTTTTATTTCAAATCTTATTGCGAGTATTTTTAAGTTTTTGTTCCTAGCTCCTGGGATGAGACTTAGAGAAGGAATCCAATTCTCGTTATGGAAAAGTATGTTTCGATATTCTTCGCCAATGTTAATTGTTGGTCTTGCTGGAATTGTTAACGAAACAATTGATAGAATATTAATCAAGAAAATAATTTATGCACAACAATTAGAAACTTTGGGTTCGCAAGCCGCGAATACTTTCGCTCAAGAACAAAATGGAATTTATGGAGCGAATTATAAATTGGCAATGATTATCAGTATGTTTATTCAAGCTTATCGTTATGCAGCTGAACCGTTTTTTTTCAAAGAAGAGCAGAAGAAAGATTCTAAAGAAACTTATGTGAAAATCATGAACTATTTCATTATTGTAGTTGCGTTTATGTTTCTTGTTATTACTTTATACATAAGCATATTTAAATATTTTATTCCGAATCCGGATTTTTGGGGGGGCCTGCACATAGTTCCAATTTTACTTGCTGCTTATGTCTGTCTGGGGATTTATTATAACCAATCAATTTGGTATAAGCTCTCACAAAAAACAGGATATGGCGCAATCATTTCTTTAGCAGGAGCTGTAGTAACAATTACAATAAATTTACTATTTATTCCTATATACGGATACACAGCAGCGGCTTGGGCTACATTATCTTGCTATTCCTTTATGATGATAATTTCTTATTTTATTGGTCAAAGACACTATCCTATACCATATAATATCAAGAAATTTTTCATGTATGCAGGCACAGCATTAGCAATTTATATTTTCAGTATTAAAGGAAGATCTTTTGAAATGCTTTCCCTGTCTGGGTATATAATTAACACAATTTTATTGATCCTATTTATAGTATTAGCCTATTTCATAGAAAAAAGTGAGTTTAAAATACCTCGAAGTGGTTAACCGATTTACATTCTTTGTAGCTTTACAAGCTGGACAAAACGTATTGAGATGGAAGATTTACATGTTAAAATAATTAATAAGTCAAAAAACAATTTGCCGCAATACGAAACCCCGTTCTCGGCAGGTTTAGACTTAAGAGCTGATCTTGAAATTTCAATAGTTTTAACGCCCATGCAACGGAAACTTATTCCAACGGGGTTATATATAGAATTGCCAACAGGATATGAAGCTCAAATTCGTCCAAGAAGTGGATTGGCGTATAAAAAAGGAGTGTCAGTTTTGAATAGTCCAGGCACCATTGACGCTGATTATCGAGGCGAAGTAGGAGTGCTGCTCATTAACCTATCAAAGCAAGTTGTGACAATTGAACCAAAGGAGAGAATTGCGCAAATGGTCGTTGCTAAACATGAACAAGTTAATTGGCTAGAAACAAAAGAAATTACAGAGACACAAAGAGGAGCTGGAGGATTTGGCAGCACTGGAAATAAATAATAGATAAAAGATGAAAATAATAGTTCCAATGGCTGGAATGGGGAAAAGAATGAGACCCCATACACTTACCGTTCCTAAGCCGTTAATTCCAATTGCGGGTAAGCCTATAGTTAAAAGACTGGTTGAGGATATTGCAAAAGTTTGTGATGAAAAAATTGTTGAAGTGGCATTTATCATTGGAGACTTTGGCAACGAAGTGGAGGAAACTTTGATCGGAATCGCTGAAGCAATTGGGGCAAAAGGGAGCATCTGTTATCAGCGTGAAGCGCTAGGTACAGCGCATGCGATACTATGCGCACAAGATTATCTGGATGGCAAAGTAGTTGTTGCGTTTGCTGACACCTTGTTTAAGGCTAATTTTAAATTAGATGATTCACAAGATGGAATTATTTGGACAAGTAAAGTAGATGACCCTAGTGCTTTTGGGGTAGTAAAATTAGGAGAAAATGGAAATGTTGAGGCGTTTATAGAGAAACCTCAACAGTTTATTTCCGACCAAGCTATAATCGGCATTTATTATTTTAAAGATGGTGAATATTTAAGAACCGAATTACAGTACTTAATTGATAATGATGTTCGTATTAAAGGGGGGGAGTTTGGATTAACGGACGCCCTAGAAAACATGAATAGCAAAGGAACTTCATTTAGTATAGAAACTGTTTCTGAGTGGTTAGATTGTGGGAATAAAAATGCCACTGTATACACAAATCAAAGAGTATTAGAGTTCATAAAAGATGAAAACTCATCTTCAAGCAATGCCGCCTTGAACAATTCTAAAATAATAGAACCCTGTTATTTTGGGGAAGGCGTTGAAGTTGAAAACTCAACTGTTGGCCCGCATGTTTCGCTTGGTGCCGGCACGAAAATTTTTGGTTCGATAATTGAAAACACAATTATTCAGTCAAATTCTATGATTACAGATTCTGAACTTAGTAATACTATGATAGGAAACTTTGTTTCTTTTTCCGGTAAAAGTAGTGATGCAAGTATTGGTGATTACTCTCAAGTTAAATTGCATTAATTGAATAAGCCGTTTTTAATATTATTTACTTTTTTTTCTTCTTATCGAAGTGTAATAGATAGATTGACACTTTTGGTAATTCTTTTGGCTTTAACATCCTGTGGGGGAACGTCAAAAGTTACTTCTAGAAAATACGATGGGCTAAATAACTCTGAGCTCAGTGATAAGCAGAATCAAAAGATTCAAGTTTTATTCTTTGATGGGCTCAAAGAAAACGCATTAGAAAATTATGACCGTGCCGAAAATAATTTTCTTTCTATTATAAAAATAGACAAAAAGCATGCTGCATCATTCTATCATTTAGCATTAATTTATGAATTAAAACAAGATTACGAGAGGGCCCTTGGTTGCGCGAAGCAGGCAGCTCAGATTGACTCACACAATGAATGGTATCGATTAGTTTTAGCGGGGATATATGAGCTTAATGCTGAATATTCAGAGGCGTCTAAGCTATACGAAGAAATTACAACCACCAATCCAAAGAACATAGATGCTTATTATTATTGGATAAACTCGTTAGCAGCGGAAGGTAATTGGAAGGATATGATAAAAGTAATGAACCTACTTGAAGGTGAAATGGGGTTTTCTGAAGAGCTTGCCATGGAGCGTAAAAAGTTGTACTTGCGCCAAGGGGATGTTAACGGGGCCATTAATGAGGTCGAAGGAATTCTAGAACAAGATCCAAATAATACTAAATATTTAAATTTACTAGCCGAATTGTATCAAAAGAAAGGCGAACCAGAAAATGCACTTAAAATTTTCGATAAAATCGTTTTTCTCAGGCCAAACGATCCATACGTTCACCTTTCGCTTTCAGATCATTATAAAAATCTAGGGAACGAAGAAAAATCTAGGGAAGAATTGCGGTTGGCTTATAAAAATCCTGACTTAGGAGTTGATGCCAAGGTTAGAATCTTACTTGGTTATTTCACCTTGGAAGGAATAAAGGAAGGAAAGACAGCAGAAGCATTTGAGCTCGGAAAGGTAATAACCGATGTACACCCAGAAGATGCAAAATCCCATTCAGTTTATGGTGATTTACTTTACCGGTTAGATAGCAGTAAATTAGCTCTTTTTCATTACAGGAAGGCCATATCACTCGATGAGAGTAAATTTGTTTTATGGACTCAAGTACTAATTTTAGAATCTGAGCAACAAGATTTTGAATCGATGTATTCGGATGCCACCAAAGCGATAGAATTGTTCCCTGCCCAACCATCTTTCTATTTATTCAAGGGTATTTCTGCGATTCAAAAAAAGAAATATGAAGAAGGAATTAAGGCATTAAATTCAGGTAAAGACTTAGTTTATGATAATAATCAAATGCTGGCCCAGTTTTATTCAACACTAGGGGATAGTTATTACAAAATGGAAAATCATTTAGCCTCTGATTCTGCTTACGATAAATCGTTGGAATATGATCGAGATAACGTCTATGTTCTGAATAATTATAGTTACTACCTTTCTCTGCGAAAAAAGAATTTATTGAAAGCCGAAGCTATGTCAAAAAGAAGCAACGAACTTTCTCCCCGTTCACCTTCATTCGCTGATACTTATGGATGGATATTATACCAAGAAGGGAAATACGATGAGGCGAAGCTATGGCTGGAAAATGCGATTGATTATGGAGCAGGTAAAAACGGGGTAATTCTAGAACACTATGGCGATATATTGTATAAGTTAGATGATTTTGAAGGGGCCAAGCAGCAATGGATTAAGGCGAAACAAACTAAGCAAGGCTCGGAGCTATTAGATCAAAAAATTAAGACAGGAAAATTGATTGATTAGAGAATGAAGCTCCTGCGATTTATATCATTTATGTTATTTGTTCTTTTAACTCAGGCTTGCTCTAAAAACAATATCAATACAAAGAAAAAATTACCTTATAAGTCAACCTCTTTTTTGCTGGAGAAGCTTCACGAAAATGAGCTGAAATGCGAATGGTTTGCTGCGAAAATAGGTGTTGCATTTGTATCTGATAAAATGTCTGATTCATTTAAGATGCATGTCCGTGTAAGGAATGATAGCGCGATTTGGATTTCAGCTACTTATTATTCTGTTGAAGCCGCACGTTTTTTAATAACTCCCGATACGGTCAAATTCATGGATAGAAAAAATAAGAAATATTTTATTGGTGATTTTGCATATATCAATAAAAAATTCAATGTTGAGTTAGATTTCGAGTCCTTACAATCACTTATTTTAGGAAAAGGATCGAATATTTCAGAATTTGAGAAGCTAAAATCATATTCATCAAGCGAACACTACAATATAAGTAGTATTGGAAAGCGGGAGAAAAATCGGGCGGATAAAAAAGGTGCCCAAAAAGCAAAAACTGACGTTGCTTTAACAGTGTCAGTTTATCCCGCCACATTTAAGGTTTCTAGAATTATTTTGCAAGATTTTAAGCAGCATAAGTCGTTAAAAGTCGATTTTGAAAAGTATCAAAAAGTTGAGGGACAGCTTGCGCCTAAACAGACCGAATTGAATATCGTAGCTGATCAAAATTTGGAAGCGTCTATTGAATATTTGAAGATAACAATGAATAAACCGCTCAAGCTGTCGTTTACGATACCCGAGAAGTATGAAAAAATGGAATAAATATTCGTTGGCTGTTTGGTTTCTTCTTGTCGCACAGTTTGCGTTTTCTCAAACTACCGAGATAACTAAATTACAGAAAGAAAAAAAAGCGAACCAAAAGCAGCTAGAACAAAATACAAAGCAACTTAAAGAAACTACTCGCAAAAAACAGCTGTCTATGACTGAATTGTTTATGCGTCAAAACGGTATTGCTTTGAGAGAGAATCAGATTTCGATTATTAGAAGGGAGATTCGAGCAGTAAATAAGCAAATTAGAAAAACTGACGACCTTATTAAAAAGATGGAGGAGGATCTCAAAAAATTAAAAGATGAATACGCTGAAATGGTTTATTACGCATATAAGAATCGTAACTCATACGATCGATTAATGTTTGTGTTCGCTGCGGAAGATTTTAACCAAGCATACAAGCGTTTGAAATACTATCAACAATATGCCGAGTATCGAGAAAAGCAAGCAGGACATATAATGAAAACACAAGAAATTTTGGCTGATAAAATAGCGGAATTAAACTTACAAAAAAGAAGTAAAGAATCATTATTAGAAATTGAACAACATGAAAAGAATTCATTAGCGGCAGAGCGAGATCATTTTAATAATTTGTTTAATGAGCTAAAATCGGATGAGAATAAACTCAAAAAGGAAATAAAGAAACAACAAAAGCAGCAAAAGAAATACGCTGCCGCAATTAATAAAGCGATAATCGATTATCAAAAGGAAATGGACCAATTTGGTGACATCGCAAGAACACCGGAGCTAGATGCGCTCGAAAAAAACTTCATTAAAAATAAAGGTAAGTTGCCTTGGCCTGTTGAAGCAGGCACAATTGGTGGAACTTTTGGAACGAAAAGCCACCCATTATATCCTAGTTTAAAAATCACCAACAATGGAATAGACTTTAACACAACAGAAGGAGGTTCAGCGCGTTCTGTTTTTGCTGGTGAAGTGAGTGGAATAATCATTATTGCAGGTGCAGGAAAAACAGTTATGGTTCGCCATGGAGACTATCTCACTATTTATTCTAATTTGTCAGAAACATTTGTGCAGAAAGGAGATAGAGTTGAAGTAAAACAGTTGATTGGAAAGGTCTTAACAGATGATGAGAAAACCCAGGTACACTTCGAAGTACGAAAAGGGGAGCACGTTTACAACCCATCTGACTGGTTGTATAAAACGAAGTAGTTAGTCTTGTGCCAATCTTCGTTCTAGAATATGCAGAGAAGCACGGTATAGTTTATTCGAATTCGCTACATTTGTATTAAAATCAATAGTAATGAACTTATTAATATTATTATTTTCTCCGGGGCCAACAGAAATCATTATCATTCTTGTTATTGTATTACTGCTTTTTGGTGGTAAAAAAATCCCGGAATTAATGAAAGGTTTAGGAAAGGGCATGAAAGAATTTAAAGATGCCTCTAAAGGAGAAGACAGTTCTACTCCTGAAAAGAAGGATTAGTTGTCTTAAACATCCTTTAGTTAATAATTCCTTTTTCCGAGAGTTTTCTCTTTAGTCGATTTCATCACTTTTGCATAATCGCTGCAACAAATCTGTTGTGTATTGCATATATACTAAAGGATGAAGCAATTTTTAATCATAATATTTTCCATTTATTCTCTTTCCGTTTTCGCAGAGAAGAACATGACTGACACCATTTTTGTCTCAACTCCGGAAGTAGATTCCATAATAATCAGCCCTGACGATCCCGTTTTATTGACTCTTGATAAAATGATGTCAGAGGCCTTTTTTGAGGCCAACCCTCTAATCACAGACACAAGTTTGTTAGATGTGGGCGGGTTTTGTGCAGATTCAGTTCCAGTTTATAGTGATGAATACTATATTGAGAAGCTGGCGGAGCTGGATGAACAATCTCCTTTTAATCTTGATTACAATAAAAATGTAAATGGTTTTATTAAGTTGTATACTCTGCGTAGAAGAGAGCTCACCTCTAGGTTGTTAGGTCTGTCTCATATGTATTTTCCTATGTTCGAAGAAAGCTTAGCAAAATACGATTTACCACTTGAATTTAAGTACTTAGCAATTGTAGAGAGCGCACTGCAACCAACGGCAAAATCGAGAGCTGGCGCAACTGGACTGTGGCAATTTATGTATGCCACGGGTAAAATGTACCACCTTAATTCAAATTCTTATTACGACGACAGAAGAGACCCATATTTAGCGACAGAAGCAGCATGTCAGTATTTTGAACAGTTGTATAGTATGTATGGAAACTGGGAGTTAGTATTGGCAGCCTATAATTGTGGACCAGGTAATGTAAATAAAGCAATCAGACGTTCTGGTGGTAAAAAAGACTATTGGGACTTATGGCCTTATCTACCTAGAGAAACAAGAGGCTATGTTCCGGCATTTATTGCAGTAAATTACGTGATGAATAACGCAACTGCACATAACCTATATCCAATAGAACCGCAAACAACTTTTTTCGAGTATGATACTGTATATGTGAAAGAAGAAGTATCATTCGATCAAATTTCTGAAGCATTAGAAATAGAGATGGAATTGCTTATATTTTTAAACCCTAGGTATACTAGAATGTATATTCCCTTATCAGATAAGCCAAATGTGCTATATCTTCCGCAAAATAAGGTTGGATTGTTCCTCGAAAATGAAGCAACTGTATATGCCTATAATGAACCTTCTCCAGAGGTGCTAGCAGCAAAGGAAGAAGAGGAAAGAATTATACGTGAGACAACAGAAATTCATACTGTTCGTAATGGTGAGTATCTAGGGCTGATTGCTGAACGTTACCATGTTGGGGTTTCTGAAATCAAAGCATGGAACAATCTCCGAAGTAACAATCTTAAAATAGGCCAAAAACTAACAATCTACATAGATAAGGACTATGCAGCTCATCCTAAGAAGCCCGTTAATAAAGGAGCGACGGCATCTACAAGTAGCAGTGCAAAGTATTATACCATTAAAAAAGGGGACACTCTATGGGATGTAGCAAATACAAAAGGAATGAGTGTAAATGAGTTACAACGTTTAAATTCTAACTTGAATTTTAAGCGATTGCAGCCAGGCATGAAAATTGTTGTCGGGGCAGGAAGTTAAATCGGTTTGCCATAGCTTACATAGGGCAGCATAGACAAGTAACCTTATCTGAATATATGCGAAAGTTTGTTCTTCTTCTAATCATTGTTTCTTTAATCGCTTGTGAATCTAACCAAGATTATAAATTGGGATATTCGGGCTCTCCTAATGAAATTGTTGTAGTTACTTCTCAAGAACAATGGGCAGGCTGGATTGGATCAACTATTCAAAAATATTTTGCTGAATACGAAACAATTCTTCCTCAAGCTGAACGAAAATTTTGGATAATAAACATCGATGAAGAAAATTTCGGAAGCTTGTTTCAAACACACCGAAACGTGATGCTCATCGACATAAAAAAAGGGGCCGAACCTAAAATAGAATTTCAAAAAAGTAAATGGGCGAAAGAACAATTGGTTTGTAAAATAATCGCAGGATCCGATAAAGAATGCGCGAAGCTTCTGGATGAAAA
>Ga0209406_1000774_pt1 | contig 24557 bp, 21 predicted proteins | sample COGITO_mtgs_1204_FD_184808 | JGI IMG/M metagenome (GOLD analysis project Ga0209406, IMG submission 184808) | Pelagic marine microbial communities from North Sea - COGITO_mtgs_120426 (SPAdes) (version 2) | ecosystem: Environmental > Aquatic > Marine > Epipelagic ... | reverse complement strand
CAACCGTCACATCCATTATTCTGTGCAATGGCTTGAATATTTCTTGAGGTAGGATCTAAATTATCTTCGTTGGCTGTACTTGGATTTAATCCAATAGCTAGCATTTCATTACTTCCCTTTTTCCCTAGTAAAAAACGTTTGTTTTTGTCATCAGGGGGATTACAAATTATGTTTTTATAAGTACTCAATTTAATTCTTTAGAGTGCATGGATTATGCAATTGCATTATAGTTTTTTCATTGTATTATTTTTTAGCTCTTTAAATATACCGACAAATAATCCAATCTATCATACAAACAAAGGTAAGTCTTCACTTACTTCATTATTAGCTTGTTTCATTCTTAGTAAAGTGTATTGTAATCCCTGAACATACTGAAGATGATATGCCTGTGGTTTAAAACCCCAACCCCAAAACAAAAGTAGGTAATTAGAACCCAGCTATCCCTAGTTAAATAGGGGTTTTAGAGATATACGACTGATAAACTCCTTTGGCTTATTATTAGCATACTAATTATTTCCGTGATGAAATTTCCAATCATTTTGCTCAACTTTTGGAAATAATTCTTTACTTTATACTTTGTAGTCAAAATTATAGTCACTCTGAATCAAATTTCAGAAACAAGATTATTGTAACACAAAGTTTGATTTGAATTTAATAACTAAATGAATATTATTTAAAATAAAACGTTGAAAAATAGTCTAATACGTAGCGAAAAACTATTAATCAAGCAACTCATGCAGGGTAATGAAAAAGCATTTAACAAGCTTTTTAACACTTATCGTGATGATATTTATGGTTATAGCGTCAGTATGCTTAAAAATCAAATACTTGCAGAAGGAATTGTTCAAGATGTATTTTTAAATATTTGGTTACATAAAGACAGACTTGATACTAATTTATCATTCAAGTCTTATCTATTTACGATAACACGTAACTTAACATTCAACCTTATTAGTAAAGTAGCTAATAATAGAAAACTCAAAGAAGAAGTATTTTATTCGAGCCAAAAGGCGTTCAGTCCAATTGAAGATAAAATAACAGAGGCCGATTATGAGATTATAAAAAATAATGCTATAAAACAATTACCTCCCAAGCGTAGAATTATTTTCGAAATGTCTCGTAATAATGGAATGAGTCACAAGGATATAAGTAAGGAATTGAACATTTCTGTAAGTACCGTAAAAGGTCAAATGAGCAAAGCCTTAAAAACTATTAGAGAATTTCTGCAAACTCAAGGGGATGTTACAGTTTAATTAAACTACTATCATCTCGTTGGCTCGAATAAGCCCTCGTGAAAATAGAAATTTAAAAAAAAACAAACCTAGAGTAGTACTTCCCCTAGCCTCATCTGTATTATGTACACAACAAAGTATATTATGCAGTCAAAAGACCATATTGAAGTTTTATTAAGAAAATTTGTTCTTAACCAATGTTCCAAAACAGAAGTTGATCAAGTTGTTAGTTATTATCAGGGAATAAAAGAATCGGGTCAACTACCTTCAGTAGAAGAGGTATTGGATCTATTAGACGAAAAGCCAATTTTAAACGAGGTGGTTGCAAACCGGATTGAGCACTCTATAATTAAAGAAGTTCAGAAGGATAAAATAACATCCTTAAAAAAGAAATTACTATTCTGGAAATACGCCGTTGCTGCAATTTTTATAGGCTTAATAACTACAACATATGTTTTTAAAAGCAATACATCAAACACTCCGCTGGAAGTTACTCCTAGAATTGTAAATACGATTGTTCCGGGTAAAGACAAAGCAACACTTACATTAGAAGATGGTTCTTTAATATCATTAGAAAAAGGAGCTTCTTTTAAAACAAAAAATGCAAATAGTAATGGTGAACAAATTGTATATCAAAATGCAAAGAGTAACCCATCAGTAATTAAATATAATTATTTAACCATTCCTAGAGGTGGCCAATTCTCTCTAAAACTATCTGATGGAACAGAAGTATGGTTGAATTCAGAGTCGCAATTAAAATATCCAGTGAGTTTTAGAGAAAATGAAACCCGTCAGGTAGAGCTCATTTATGGTGAAGCTTACTTTGATGTGTCGCCAAGCACAGATAATCAGGGGGCTAAATTTAAGGTGCTAAACAAAAGTCAAGAAGTTGAGGTCCTTGGGACAGAATTTAACATAAAAGCATATTTAGACGAAGCCATGGTTTACACCACATTGGTTGAAGGGAAAGTAGTTGTAAATAATGCTACTCATAAAGAAATCTTATTGCCAAATCAGCAGTCCAAAATAGACATTAAAAGCAAGATTTTAACAATTGACGAGGTTGATGTTTATAGTGAGGTATCTTGGAGAGATGGGCTGTTTAGTTTTAAGAGTAAGCCTTTAAACGAGATAATGATTGTTTTAGCTCGTTGGTACGATATTGAAGTTGTATTCGAAAATATTGAACACAAAGCTGTTAAATTTAACGGAGTACTAAGTAAAAATGATTCTATAGAAGAAATACTAACTGTAATTATGAAAACAAAATTCATTAACGCCTATGAGATAAAAGACAAGAAAATTATTATTGAGTAAAAAAGAAAGGGAACAAAGTTATACCTAGACAGTAAAACACTTTATCCCCTAAAATTATTAATTAATTAAAAATTTATCTAACCAATTAATATGCAAATTATGCAATTTAAAACTATAAATAAGTTTTTCTACAAAAAGAAAAAAAAATTAAAATTTATCATGAGAACCTTTATGCTATTGTTTTGTACAACAGTTTTCAGTTTTTCTGCTAACGAAGTATTTAGTCAAAACGATAAAATCGTAATCAATGATGATAAAGATTATACAATCGATGAAATTTTTGATCTATTCAGAGAGCAAACGAAACATACGTTTATCTATCAAGAAGACCTTTTTAAAAAAATTCCTAAGTTACATCTTGAAAAAGGAACAATTAAGGCCAACGAACTATTAGAGAAAAGTTTTTCTAGCGACAAGTATAGTTTTAGTTTTACTCGTAAAAATAGGATTATCATTATTGAAGAAATCCCAGTAACGATAAAAGAGGAAATTAATATACAGAAACTACAAGTTTCTGGGATCGTTACAGACATAGATGGTAATCCGCTTCCTGGAGCTAGTATTGTTGAGTTTGGAACTGATAATGGCACCTCATCTGACTTTGACGGGAACTATGAAATTAATTTACCAGATGGTGAACAAACCTTAGTGTTTTCCTATTTAGGATTTAAGACTCAAGAAGTAGAAATTAATGGAAGATCAAAGATAAATGTTGTTTTAGAAATTGATTCAGAGGGGTTAGATGAAATAGTTATAACCGGCTATGGAGAAGTTCGAAGAAAAGATCTTACCGGTTCAGTTGCCAAAGTTAACGGAGACGATCTAGCTAATTTACCTGCTGCCAGAGTGGATCAATCGCTTCAAGGAAGGGCGTCTGGGGTTCAGGTTTCATCTATAAGTGGTGAACCTGGAGCTGCGACCACGATACGTATTCGAGGTGGTAATTCGATTCAAGGTAACAATGAACCACTATGGGTTATAGACGGTATTATTGTTGGAACAGATTACAACCTGAGTAATATTAACGCGAACGACATTAAGTCAATTGATGTTTTAAAAGACGCAGTTGCAGTTTCGATTTATGGAACCAGAGGTGCAAATGGTGTAATTTTGGTTACTACAAAAAGTGGATCTAGTGCTTCTCCTGGCGTGCCAAATATAACAATAAACGCTTATACAGGTATGCAGTCAATGTTAACTGAGATAGATTTTCTAAATGGCTCAGAGCATGCTTCTTATGCGAATGAAGATGCTGCATTTAGAGGCTCGGCTTTACCCTTTGCAAATTTGAATGAAGTTGCAAATGTAAATTGGGTAGACCAAGTAAGTCGATCCGCACCTATTAACAATGTAGATGTATCTGTTTCAGGAGTTTCTGAAAACCGAAAAACGAATTACTATATATCCGCTAATTCTTTCAATCAGGACGGCCTTATCAGATCCTCTGGAATAAAAAAACATATTTTTAGAACCAATATGGATATTAGATTATCCGAGAAGGTTAAGTTTGGTATGCGGGTTAATCTCTCAAGGTTAAGCCAAGAAAACGCTAAATTCAATTTTGACGAGCTATATCAAGCTACAACGCCAACAAGAGCAATTTTTGATAATTTAGGAAACTATACTGCCTTAGATCCAATTACTGGAGGGATAGCGTCAAACTTTGAAGCCGATTTGAATATAAAAGAAGATCACAGCCAAATAACCAATATTTTGAGTAGCTTTTATTTGGAATTTAGGCCATGGGATAATATGACATTTAAATCGACATTTAATCCTCAAATCAATGACTTTAAAAGGAACAGATTTAACCCAGGCGCTCTTCCAAACAATCTTATTGTAAGTAATGGTGGAGACGCAAGGGTTGACAATTCTTTAGAGGTTAGTTATATTAATGAAAACACAATGACCTTCAACACCGATATAGGTGAAAATGATTATTTGTCTGTTTTGGCCGGATTTACGATACAGAAATCTGAATTTGAATCTAGTTTTTCAGAATCCTACGGTCTTTCAAATGATGCTACAGGGTATAATAATATGAGCTTTGGAGCTGACCCGTCACGAAATGGAGTGGGGTCTGACTATAATTCTTTTCAACTGATTTCATGGTTGGGTAGAATTAATTACTCATTAAATGATAAATACCTGTTCACGTTAGTGGGTAGGATGGATGGTTCTTCTCGTTTTGCCCCTGGTAATAAATATGCAATGTTCCCTTCGGGTGCAGTTGCCTGGAAGTTGTCCGAGGAAGAGTTCATTAAAAACCTGGGGGTTTTCAACAATTTAAAACTTAGAGCAAGTTATGGAATGTCTGGTAGTCAAGCCATTCCCTCATTCAGAACATTAGCTCTTTTGGATTTGGCCAATACGTCTTTTAATGCTACTGAAAATCCAGGTGTTAGACTTGGTCGTCCAGAAAATCCTGATCTTAAATGGGAAACCACAAAGCAGCTTGATATTGGCTTAGAGATGGGCTTTTTCGATAACCGTCTTTCGATCGAGGTAGACTATTATCAAAAAAAGACCAAGGATTTGCTCCTTAACTCTCAATTGCCCAGACAAACAGGTTTTGTTAGCCAACTTAAGAATATTGGAAGTATTGAAAATACAGGTTTAGAACTTTTAATAAATAGCATCAATATTTCTAATGACAACTTTAAATGGTCAACATCATTATCTTTAGCGGGAAATAGAAATAAGGTAACTGATCTAGGCGGTGTAGATTTCATTAACTTGGCAACCCCAGCAAGTCAAGGAGGTACAGGAGCACGTCTAATTGTTGGTGAAACTGTCCCCGTATTTATGGGGGTTGAATACCTTGGAACTTGGAAGTCACAGGCAGAAATTGATCTAGCTGGTTACGAAGGGAATCACGATGTTGGAGGGCCACGTTTTAAAGACACAGATGGTGATGGAAATATTACACAGACTGATTTTGAGATATTGGGGAGCCCACAGCCTGATTTTTATTATGGTATAGGCAACAGTATATCCTTTGAAAATTTCGATTTAGACTTTTTCTTTCAAGGAACTTACGGTAACGAGGTTTTTAATAGCCTTACCCAAACCGCCTATTTTGGTAGAGCCGAACTCACAAAATATAAAGAGACACTAAACCGTTGGACGCCAACAAATTCAAATTCCGACATACCTAGGGCTGGTTCGGTGGCGTCATTGTCTGAAATTTACAACAACTCTGTAATGATAGAAGATGGATCACATATGCGTTTAAAGAGTCTTAGACTAGCCTATAATATCCCTGTTAATGATCTAGGTTTAAAGACTTTTAAAGCAATACAGGTCTACCTAGTAGGCGCTAACCTTTTCGTAATATCAGATTTTAGATTAAAGGATCCCGAAACAAGTCAGTATAGTGGAACGAACGACAACGAGACTAATCTTACCACAGGATTTTCCAATGGGCAATATCCCACTGCTAGTACTATTTCGATAGGAACCAGAATTAAATTTTGAATTGACCAGAAAATAAATAAATTAAAAAAATAAAAAACATGAAATTTATAACCAAATATATATTAATCCTCGTCATAGGCACTATGTTAATAGGGTGTGACTCATATCTTGAGGAAGATCCAAAATCTATAACTTCTCCAGATACATTTTTCAACACGATTGAAGAGTTTGAACTAGCTATCGTTGGACTATATGATACCTGGGGACAGGATTATTTGCACGGCTCCATCGGCTTGTACCGATTCACGGAAAACGGTGCTGATATCGTTGGCCCTAATAGGAATTTTGGGCAGGTAGAACAAATTATGTCGTATTCATTAAGCGAAAGCACCATTGATGCAGTCTATTGGAACAGCGGAGCTCCGAAAACGTGGCAAGGTCTGTATTCAATAATATTAAATAGTAATACGATTTTATCCAAATTGGAACTCAATGATGTAATCTCTCAAGCGAATAAAGACGTTATAGAAGCCGAAACCCTTTTTCATCGTGCATACGCATACTATTACTTAACAAATTTATGGGGGGATGTTCCTTATTACAGGGAAAACTTACCCATTTCAGAAATCCAAGCTCTTCCTAGAACGGATAAAAAAACTATTAGGGATGAAATTTTAGTTGATTTGCAGAAAGCTCAGCTTTCATTACCATCTTCAATTAATTCTGATAATTTTGGAAAGGTAAGCAAATGGGTTGCCGCCACAGTTATGGTAAAGATTTATTTAATACAAAACAAATGGCAAGAGGCAAGAGATAAATCCTTAGAGATTATTAATGATTCTCCTCATAAATTATTGGATGAATATGCCTCTGTTTTTAGACTGGATAATGAGTATAACGAAGAGATCATTTGGTCAACTGACTTTGGTAAAGATTTAATGCAAGATCATGGTTGGGGAAATGATTGGGTTGATCATTTTTCACCTCGAATAAGAGACGAACCCAAAGAGAGTACAAAAAAGGCTGAATTATCCGCGGCTCTGGCTGCTAGAAATGAAGGTTTTACAGGATACGGTCTCCAAATTCCATTACCTGATTTTGTTAAAAAATTTCCTTTGGATGATTTACGAAGGGCTTCAAATATTACTACTGAATACCTGGGCTATGAATTGAATTTTCCTTACATGCCAAAAAGATGGAACTTAGACCAAATCAATTCGCCAAGAGGCAATCACGCTGATAATAAATTGATTTTCAGACTCGCTGATGTTTATTTAATGGCGGCAGAAGCAGAAAATGAACTCAATGGCCCTACAAGTGCTTATCAATATATAAATAAAGTTAGAGAACGCGCCTTTGAGCCAGACCAACCTTTAAGCGGACTATCAAAAGACGACTTTAGACTGGCTATGTACGATGAAAGAAAATGGGAACTTGCCGCTGAGGGAGAGAGGCGTATGGATCTAATACGCTGGGGCATACTTTTAGATGTTGTGAAGAAAACGGAATACCGAGTCTATGATCCCGCTCCAAACATCAAGCCCCGTCACGTATTGTTACCAATACCAACTGAAGAATTTATACTTAATCCAGCGTTGTTGGAATCAGACCCTACCAATAACGGTTACAGATAAAAAATCTTATTTTTGGGACAAGACCTAGAAAATCTTGTCCCTTTTTCCGAGTTTTTTATATTTAAATTCAAAACCGAATAAACTCAAACTAAAAGATGAGATTTTTTGTATTACTAACTATTGCACTAACTGGATTGTTTTTTACTTTGAATAAGGATAAAAGTCACTATAAAAATGAAATAAATAATCGCCCAAATGTGGTTTATATTAATGTAGATGACTTGGGATGGAAAGATCTTGGTATTATGAACGATGGCTATTTTGAATCTCCACATATAGACCAATTATCTATGTTGATTTTTCCCAACTTTCAAAGAAATATTAGATATTGAGATGATGGGAAAACTATTGGATGGTCAAAGTATTCTTCCTATTCTAATAGGGAATAGTTTAGAACCAAGACCTTTTTTCTGGCATTTTCCAATTTATCTTCAGAGCTCTGATAAATTAAATGATGATGGTCGAAATCCTTTATTTCGAACTCGCCCAGGGTCTACAGTTTTATTCGAAGGCTGGAAGCTACATATCTACTCTGAAGATCAAGGCGTTGAACTTTACTATTTACCTAATGATCCAGGAGAAAGAAACAATATTGCTGAAAAAGAACCGATAAAGGTCCATGAATTACTTGAGAAATTAAGAACTTGGCAAGTAAAAGTAGACGCTCCAATTCCAACCGAATTGAATCCTGACTATATCTCGGAAAAATAAAAAATCTTCATTAAAACTAAAATCATGTATTCTAAACAATTATCCTTTCTGATTCTTTTTATTGCAATACTGTTAGGGTATTCCTGTAAGAACAAGGAAATTAAAATGGCTGAAAAAAAAGTCTATTCAAAGCCTAATTTAATCTATATTTTAGCCGACGATTTAGGTTATGGAGATTTAAGTATATATGGTCAAGAGAAATTTACGACTCCCAATATAGATAAGTTGGCTAGACAAGGTATGCTGTTTACACAACACTATTCAGGAAGCACAGTTTGTGCACCAAGTAGATCATCTTTAATGACTGGAATGCATACTGGACACACCGTAGTGAGAGGAAACAAGGAGATACAACCCGAAGGGCAGTATCCAATACCAGAAAACACTTATACGATTGCTGAAGCACTAAAAAAAGAAGGTTATGTCACTGGAGCATTCGGAAAATGGGGATTAGGTTTTCCAAAATCTGAAGGAGACCCAATAAAACAGGGATTTGACACTTTTTTTGGTTATAATTGCCAACGTATGGGGCACAATTATTATCCTAATCATTTATGGTCCAATCAGGATTCTATTGTTCTTAAAGAAAATAAAGGGAAAGAAGATGTCATTTATGCTCCTGAATTAATCCACGACAAAACTTTACAATTTATGGAGGATAATCTAAATAGTCCATTTTTCCTCTATGTCCCATCTATTATTCCACACGCCGAACTTTCTGCTCCCGAAGTATATATGTTAAACCACAGGGGTAAGTACCCTCCTGAAAAGGCATATATAGGGGTAGACGATGGTCTAGAATTTAACCAAGGCCCATATAGGTCTCAAAAAGAAACCCATGCTGCATTTGCAGCCATGATTGAATTATTAGACAATCAAGTAGGGGAGATTATGGATAAGGTTGAAGAACTTGGGATAGCAGATAATACTGTGATTGTATTTACTTCAGATAATGGACCACATCAGGAAGCTGGTGCAGATCCCGAATATTTCAATAGCAATGGCCCTTTTAAGGGATTAAAGCGAGATTTATACGAAGGCGGAATTCGTGTCCCCATGATCGTTAGCTGGCCAGGAAAGATAGCGCCAAATACTCTCACAGATCATGTATCTGCATTTTGGGACATCTTTCCTACATTTTCAGAAATTGCAGGGGCTGATGTTCCTAATAACTTGGACGGCATATCATTTTTACCCACCTTATTAGGAGATAAAAATCAGTTGAATCATGAATATTTATACTGGGAATTTCATGAGAAGGGAGGACGGCAAGCCGTACGAAAAGGAAACTGGAAGGCAGTAAAGTACAATGTGCTTTTAAATACTGAAGCTACTTTGGAGCTTTATGACCTATCAAACGACCCGGGCGAGGAAAATAATTTAAGCAATACTCACCCGAATTTGGTAAAGAAGATGGAAACGATTTTAAAAAAAGCACGAACTCCCTCTAAAATATTCACTTTTGGAGATGGCACTTACTTGAATGAAAAGTGATAGATAAATATGATCTTTTATAAGCAAAACCACATCCCAAGGATTCTATGAATCGTATATCTCTAAACCACTTATTTCACTAGGGATAGCTGGGTTCTAATTACCTACTTTTGTTTTGGGGTTGGGATTTTAAACCACAGGCATATCATCTTCAGTATGTTCAGGGATTTAAAATAAAACCCCCACTAAAAGCAACTGCTAAAGTAAGGGCTACAAAGAATCATTACCACTTGACCTTTATTTACAAGCTTTATAAACAGTATATCAGTACTCTTGTTTTCTCAATATGTGGTATTTATTTTCATAAAAAGCATTAGCTACGGCTTTACAAAAAGTACAACAGGAGAATGTTTTAATCAGATTTAGCTGCCAAAAACAAAAACACCCCTAGCTGGAAAACTAGAGGTGTCCAATCAATTAACTATTAAAACCTTCATGAAAAAGTTTTAACACATAAATCTACAGATGAATATCCTTCTGCATGATTTACTTTGTTGTCTATATAATACAGATTAGGTCAGGGGAGGTACTACTCTAGGTTCGTTTTTTTAAAATTTTTATTTTCAAAAGGGCTTATTCGAGCCAACGAGATGAAAGTTGTGTTAGTAGTGATTGGTCGGAAACACATCAAAATTAAAAATACATCTTTTACAAAATCAAGTACGCCAAATTATAAAAAAAAGGTGGCGATTTTGTAAAAAATCACTACCCTTACCAAGTTGTGCTTTTAATTATACGAAAGCTGTGAAATTGTCTAATAATCATTTTCGTAAACATAAAATACCCCCACCGAAATCAATTGCATCAGTGAGGGCTAGAAAGAATCATTACCACTTGACCTTTATTTATTCAATAACGTCAATAAATAAGAAAACGACTAATACATTTGGGATATGAAGAGATTTTTCAAAAAAAACGAAGCTGAAGTTTATACATCAATTGGGTTACTTCTCATATTACATCATTTTTTAAGTAATGGCTTGAAATTTAATGGCTATCCTTCAGGTGCTTTTATTTTTGGTCTTGGTGCTTATATGCTTGTTCGTAAATACTACTTTAAGAAAAGCGACTAAATAGAAAACGCCCCTAAAATTAATTAGATGCGCATTAATTAGTATGCTTTTTTAAATGTTTATTTACTTTGTCGATTAATACCAGTAAAACCCTATAAATCATCAAAAGACGTCAGATAATGAAAACAAGCTTTAAAAACAGTTTTGTACAACTGGCCTTACAATACACTTTACCCAAGTTGAAATAGATGAGTTTAAAGACTTGCCTTTATTTGTGAAAGAGCTGTTCTAAAGCCCAAGTGCTCCAACGATGTGCCGGGATCGGAAGCCATTCTGGATGACACCCTATAGCTAGCACAATAAGATGCATTACATAAAAATGAGCCTCCTCTAATAACGCGTTCTTCAATGTAGGGATTATTGGGATTGTAGGCCTTTTCTGGTCCTCTAGGGTTGTTTGTGACTGAAGTACTTAAACATTCTTTGTAGTAGTTAATACTATACCAATCACTGGTCCATTCCCAAACATTACCTGAGATTTCATACAAACCATAATCATTGGATGGATAGGTTTTAACTGGCGCACTCCTTTCAAAGCCATCAGCTTTGGTGTTATCCACAGGAAATTCCCCCTCCCAACTGTTCACGTAGCTTGATAATTTATCAGTTGAATTGCCCCAGAAATAAATATTATTTTGTTTACCTCCACGAGCTGCAAACTCCCATTCTGCTTCGGTAGGCAAACGTCTTCCGGCCCAATTACAATAAGCCATAGCATCTTCATAAGACACATGAACAACAGGATGATTATCTTTTTCAACTATACTACTCCCTTGTCCCTCAGGTTCTTGCCAGTTAGCCCCAACTGTCCATTTCCACCACTGAGAAAAGTCATATAAATTGGAAATAGATTCCTTAGCTTTTTTAAACAAAAGGGAACCGGGTCTAAGTAACGAGTCATGAGGTTTTGAAGCACCTGGAGGCAGTTGTAATTTGATCAATTCCCAATCCACAGGCCGTTCTGCAGTGGTCACATAGTTAGTAGCATCAATGAATTTAGAAAACTCAGCGTTGGTGACTTCTGTAACGTCCATATAAAATCCATCGACCTTCACAGTGTGTTTAGGCTTCTCATGAGGAAGCGCCATGCCGTCACCTTCTGAAGCACCCATATCATAGGTACCACCTGGAATCCAAACCATACCTGCTATTTCTACAATGTTTTTTTGAGTGATTTCAATATTTTTTGTTTGTTTGCAACTAGCAATCATAATAGTGAGGACTAAACTTAAAAAAAGCAAGGTTTTTTTTAAAATAGTATTATTTAACATCATTATTTTCCTGTAATTTTTTGTTCTCAACTCCAAGCTGAGAGAATCATCTAATCGATTCCTATCTCAGCTTTCCAAAATAGTTTTCGATAATAAATAAATTAGTTTCGCTTCTATTTTCTTTCTGACAAATAGCGTTCTATGTGCATTTGATTAAGGGAGTCAGAGTCTCCGTATCGTGTTCTTAATTCTATTAAACGAATATGCATATTTTTTTGGACTTCTGCATACTTTTTCTGTCCATAAAGATTATGCATCTCAGAAGGGTCTTTTTCAAGATCATAGAGTTCCCACTCGTCAATATCATAATAAAAATGCATTAGTTTATACCGCTCAGTTCTAACCCCATAATGTCTTTTAACCATATGTACCGACGGATATTCGTAATAAGTATAATATATAGCATCTCGTCCTTTTGCTGTTTTTTGATTTACTATATTTCTGAAAGATTCACCCTGTATATCTTCTGGAATGTTAGCATTGGCATAGTCCAAGAATGTAGGGGCAAAATCTAAGTTTTGAATTAATGCATCTACTTGTTTGTTGAGCCACCTGTTATTAATCTCAATCCCATATGTCAGATCATTGTTTAGGGCTTGACTAATAAACTTTTCAAGCGAGGTTAGCGTTGTATTTAAATTTATCAGAGAAGGGTCTGTAGTTTTCGCTTTTTTCTTAGATGAGCTCCAATCAGATGGGTTGATAGTTTGTCCAGTTCTTGCAGAAACAACCTTTGAATTTGCAGGCCTAAAGTATATGTAAATACTAACCTGTCTATTCTCTTTTGATTTTAATCTAAAACCTATCGAAGCCATATCTTAAAGTTAGTCATTTGGCAACATATTGGCAACAAATAGTGCTATTTTATGCTATTACATACAATTTAGTGCATTGACACAAGACAAACAAAAGCTCTTGTATGTATTGTATTTATTGATATTAAGGCTGATATTACTGAGTTTTAGATAAGTATCATATTGCATAGATTCGGGTCCAGGTGGGACCACCAGCAATTAAAGGCGTTAACGGTAATTTTACTGTTAATGCCTTTTCTTATTTGTCCACATATTTGTCCCTTGTTTTTTACTTATTCTTCATTACACTTGTTTTTTGGATTAGTCTTTGAAGTACTTTTATTGTCAATAATAACAGCACTTATAAGCATTTTTAAAGATGAATTAATAAAAATGCCTTAATCCCTGCTATTGCATAAACCCAAGTACTATGAGAATACACAATGATTACGCAAACTTTATCCAACAATTCCAATGGAACTACTTCGCAACTTGTAGAACACCTTATAAGATTGGCACCATGACGGTGAGAAACTGGCTTACAAAGCTTCTAAATAGCTCTAATAAGGTAGAACAGGCATTCTATGTAACAGAAAGAGACAAGGGAGATTATAATAACCTACATGTTCATATGCTTATTGGCACTAATACAGACATGACCTATAAAGAAGTTAAGTATGGACTTGGGAATGTTTCTGTTGGAGACTATCAACCAGTCTATGATAGTGAGACTGTATGTAAGTATGTAACTAAGCATATTGGTAAGGACGTGGACTATGACATTGTTTTTAAAAGCTAAAAAACTGAATACTCTTGTTGCTGTATTTTGGGGGGTGGGGTTTTTAAATCCACTTTTCTTTTTGGGGTAGCGTTCGTATAATGATATATTACCTAAACCACAGGCATATCTTCAGTAAGTTCTACAATACACTTTACCAAGAATAAAACAAGCTACTAATGAAGTCAGTTAAGACTTGTCTTTGTGATATAGACTTATAATTTTAACGAATTATTATGATTTACAGATGTTACTTTTTAATTGAATAGCTGTCTTAACTATTATAAACCTTTTATTTGTTTATGTTTAGTTAGTTTCTAACCCTTTTGTTAATTCAGAAGGGTTTTCTTTTAAACCACAGGTATATCATCTGCAGGAAGTTCTGGAAGAAAAACACGGAGTAGAAATATTATAAGTATATTTAGGAAAATGAAAAACCTCTTAAAAAAGCTTTTTTTTTACTTCCTTCTCTTTACAGGTATGATACTTTCAACTTCCCATTTAGGGGATAATTATATGGGTATAAGTGATGAAGAGGGTTATTTATTAGCTATTGGAATCTGTTGTCTAATGGCTTTCTTTTTAGAATACTTCTTTCCAAAATTTAAAAACTAATTAAATACCTAACTCCCTCCCTAATACTTTGAGATAGAATTAGTAAATTTAGGAATATGAAACAATTGCTAAAAAATTATCTTAAAGACCCACTCTCAACAATTGCTATTAACACAACAATATTTATAATGGGGTGTTTATTTTTTGGTTCTTTAGCCACTTTTGGTATAGTATCAGAATTTGTTAGGGATTATAATGACCCCCCTCAAAACATTAGGCATCAACATATTCAGCAGCATATGGATGAGCAGATTAAATACAATGAAATGATTAAACTACTTGACTCAATTAACCATAAACTTGATTAAATCATCGGCATATCATCTTCAGTAAGTTCTTCGATACACTTTACCGAGAATCAAACAAGCTACAAATGAAGTAAGTGAAGACTTGCCTTTGTTTATAGAGTAAGTTCTTGGATTTGTGATTTTTCAATTATTTTTTTATGTTTGAGTATTATTAATCATAAATCAATTTAAAATGAAAAAATTATTATTCATAGCTTTATTTATTTCATCATCACTAATGTTTGCTCAGAAAAATCAAATGGGCCAACAGTTTCAAGCAAATTTTGATATAACATCAGCTAAAACTTTAGGTGCTCAAGAATATGAGTTAACAGCTTCTGGAGAAGCAGGGCCTTATGGCAGAGTTAATATCACAATGCACTTTACTAATAAGTTAAATAACACAAATGGAATAGGAGAGTTTACAGGATTCGCTTGGTCTCAAACACCAGAAGGAATAACAGAAGCAACTCTTCAAGGTGTAACACGTCCTGAAGGGGATAAATTCATTGGATATAGTTATGATGCATTAACAAATGGAAAAATAATGCAATGGAGAGGTGAGTTTGATTTCATTGCCAATAAAATTAAACTTGAAGTAAAAGAAGTTCTTTAGCTTTAATCAACGACTTAATAATTTGCGTCATTAATTAAATTTAGTGACGCTTTTTTATACTATCTGCATCCCCCCTCATCAGGTTCCTGAAGAAAAATACGGAGTAGATATATTTTAGATTTTTTTTATATTAGAAGCTTATTAATCATAAATCAAATTAAAATGAATATCAAAACAATTTTTAAAATTAATATAGCGTTAATGTTCCTTCAAGCACTTCCATTGTATATTTCTTTATTTTCACCTGAATTTAAAATGATGCTTACAACTGATGCTTTTGGCTCAGACCCATCACCAGATGCAATAATAATTTTTGAACAATTTGCTTTAGTGCTGGGATTATTAGTTCTTGGGATTATCTCACTTGTATATGGCTCACTATCTTTTACTGATATTAATGTTTTAAAAAGAATTTCATTCCTTTTGTTTGCCTTATCTGGATTCTTTGCTTTACCTGATTTAATTAATGTTTTTATGGGTCAGCCTACTGCTCCACTACCTGTAATAATTATGGGATTAATAACACTAGGATTATTTTATTACGGTTCTAAAAAAGGAACTATTTAAATCATCGGGATATCCTCTTCATTAAGTTCAGGGAGTAATTTGTATATTGTAGGATATTAATTATAAATCAATAAAATGAAAAAAATCTTATTTATATTTTTGGGTGTATTAGTGCTGTCTTGCTCTGCTAATCCTGATTATCAAAACAATTTAAAACTCGCAAAAAAATGGGTTCAGGCTTTTGAAACAAGTAATGTGGAACTATGGAAAGAAGTTGTATCAGAAGAATTAGTTGACGTTGCTCCTATGTATGGTATGGGACAAGTTGATTACAAAACTTCACTTCAAGTTGCAGAGTTTTATGTGCAAAACTATACTAATGTGAAATTTCAAAATCAAGTTTGGTTACCAGGAATAGACACTCTAACGATGAAACCTGACGGGAGTGTGAGAGCATATGGAACTTGGACTGGCACAAGTAAATCAACAGGAAGAAACTTTTCTTTGACTTCCTATCACAACTTTGATTTTAAAGATGGTAAAATAACTTCAACAGGAGAATATTTTGATGCAACTGGAATGGTTAATGCTGTAGGTCCAGCTCAAAGAAATGTAGTTGTTGCTACAGCAAAAGTCAGCAAGAAAAATATTGATAGATTTCAAGAATTAATGGATTCAGATGAAGGTCTTTCAGTGACTAGAAACTATGATGGATGCACTCATTTAGAAGCATTTTATAATGAGGAGTCAAGTACATATTTTATAGTTGAATATTGGGAATCTTATGAAAAATATGAAGCTTATCTTGATTTTAGATTTAATAAAGACCCTAACAAATTCGTAGATAAAATTTGGCCATATGTCATAGGCGGACAAAAAGGTTTTGCTGCGTATTTTAATAATACTAAATATAAATTCTTTTAGTATTTCTTAATAACACCCTCCCCAGTGGAGGGTTTTTTTTAAATCATCGGCATATCCTCTTCATTAAGTTCAGGTATTTCTAACCCTCTTAAGTAGGTTAAACTAACATTAATAGACGAATGCCCCATAGCTTTCTGAAGCTTGGTTATACTTCCCGTTCTTTTGAAGATATCTATCGCTCCAGAGTGACGAAAAGAGTAGAGTGTTTGGTCTTGTTCAATGAGCTTAGAAACCTTCTTAAAACGGCTCCAAAGTGTCTTAAAATAGTCTGGGTTGGGTGGTCTAATTGAGTTAGTGAAGATATTGTGATTTGATTTTCCTTTAACAAGTATTTCTCTAATATATGATGGAACTGGAACGATTCTATTCCTTCCAGACTTGTTCCTATCTCCAGATAATTTTATGTAGCTGAGCTCGCTCGTAAAATCTCCCCAGGTTAGCTCTCTTATCTCACGATGTGGTCTTAATAAGCATCCATATGTTAGAAGACAGCAGAGGTGTAGATTACTATTATATTGCTTTATTTCATTAATAACATCAGAGATATTATTAATGGGTTTATTCAACTTGCTGAGCGGCTTATGGAGCTTGACCGCACTTGTTAACTTAGGCATTGAAAGAAGTGGAGATAGAGTTGATTTAATTGTTCTCTGAGTCTTAGGACCCCAGCTCGGTCTTATAATAAACTTAATTAGGTGTTTTTTACTCAGTTTATCAATCCCTATGTTTCTGATATTGTTATCTCTTTCAAACCTCTTCCAGAGAACAACAACCCTTCTAGCATCCTTGATATACCTTTCAGAGCAACCTTGTGAAATTTTATCTTTTATCCCCTTATTTAATATCTCTACGACCGTAGGAATTATTTCAACTACTTCTTTTGGTTTTTGTATTGGTCTCCAACCTTCAATTAGTTTCAACTCAAAAGCAGCTTTTAATAGCTCAGGATTGTCACGAGATGTAAGCTTTAAACCTATAGCTCGTCCAGTCCAATATCTATACCTACTATTAGCGTAAAAGAGATTGATTACAGGGACTTGTTTTTCATTTCCAATTGTTAGTTTCCATTGTTCCATACTGTCAGTTTTTACTGTCAGTTTGGTTTAGTCAATCGTAATCCCCTGTATTTATTAAGCTCAGCCGGTTAGAGCGTCGGATTCATAACCCGGAGGTCGGGAGTTCAAGTCTCCCTCTCGCTACAAAATCACACCTCTTTTAGAGGTGTTTTTTTTGGTGGAGTCTCGTTCTTTAATGTTTAACTTTAGGTCGAGGGAGAGTAAGTCACCAATCTTTAAACCCCAAACTGCTTTAAATGGTGACTTAAATGATACTCTGCCATTTGAACCCACTCTTTCTTATTTAATTTTCCAAAGTAAAAATGAGGGGGGTAGTCATAGTCTTTTTCCAAAGCGTAAAAAGCTTTCAGTTTAGATTTAAGTAAAGAAATATCAGTTTTAAAATCAGAAGTTTTGGTACCGTTTCCTGCTACTTGATCCATTTCGGTTGGAGCGGGAACTGTTTTTCTGGATTGTACTAATTTGATTGCTTCTGCGGCACTGATGTTGGGCTTTTCACTGAGGGTTATCTCCCTGAGCACCAGACGATACAAGTCGGTACAGTGACATACCATTTGCTGAACAGTCATTTTTCCGTATTTAGGTTTATGGCCTTCTGTGAGTTGATCAATACGATTTAAAAAATCATTCTTCATTGAATGTTTTTTGGAAAATAAGGCCGAGCAGGACCGTAAGCACCGCCCCGATCAGGTTTAGCCATAAAAAGCTCACTGCATCCTGATAAAAAAGAAAGATAATGAACGCTTCTGACAATACAGCTGCCCAAAAGATAGCCTTTCCTTTTATCTGTTTGATAAAAATAGCAACTAAAAAGATCCCGAGTATTGTCCCATAAAATACCGACCCAATGATGTTGACCAACTGGATCAGGTTTTCAAAGAGATTTCCTACACTGGCAAAGAGAATCGAGATCAATCCCCAGCCCAATGTAAATCCTTTAGAGGCTTTTACATAATGCGCCTCTGATTTTTCACTTACATTTCTCTGATACAGATCTACCGTTGTCGTTGCGGCTAATGCATTAAGTTCAGAAGCCGTAGAGCTCATGGCAGCAGAAAAGATGACGGCAATCAGCAGTCCGATGAGCCCTGAGGGGAGATACCCTAAAATAAACGAGATAAAAACATAATCTTTATCGTTAAGCTCTTGCTCTGGTGCTGCTTTTGTGATCAGGGCTTTAGCACGGGTACGCTGTGCCAATTCCTCTTCGCTCAGAAGTTGAATATCTTTGGAAGGAGTTCCCTGGAGGATGGCTGCTTTCAGTCTTCTTTGGGTGTCTAAATTTTCGATTTCCAGGGTTTTAAAAGCTTCAGCTTCTGAACTAGTTTTTACTGCAGCGACAGCTTTCGGATTGAAGTTTATAGGAGCTGGTTCAAACTGATAAAACACAAAAACCATTACCCCTACCAAGAGGATAAAAAACTGCATGGGTACTTTGAGCAACCCATTCATAATAAGTCCCATTTGACTTTCTTTCAGTGATTTTCCCGAGAGGTAGCGTTGTACTTGAGATTGATCCGTACCGAAATAAGAGAGGGCTAGAAACAAGCCTCCTGTCAAACCACTCCAAAATGTATAGCGGCTGTTCAGGTCGATGCTAAAATCTAATACTTCCAATTTCCCAGCTTTTCCAGCAATGTGCAGTGCATCTGAAAAAGAAATGCCCTCTGGAAAACGGTAAAGTATAAATCCAAATGCGATAAACATTCCCAAGAAAATGACAAACATTTGTTGTTTTTGAGTGACATTTACCGCCTTGGTTCCTCCCACTAGGGTGTAAGTAATAACTAGAGTTCCTACAAAAAGTACCATCAATTTCAGGTTCCACCCCAGGACTACACTGAGGATAATGGCAGGAGCATAGATGGTAATTCCTGCAGCCAGTCCTCGTTGCACTAAAAACAAAATAGCGGTAAGTGTGCGCACCCTGAGATCAAAACGATTTTCTAAAAATTCGTAGGCAGTGTAGACTTTTAACCGATGATAAATCGGAATAAAAAACAAACAAATGATCAACATGGCAAAGGGCAAACCAAAATAGAATTGAACAAAGCCCATTCCGTCGTGGTAGGCCTGACCTGGAGTGGACAAAAAGGTAATGGCACTTGCCTGAGTGGCCATTACGGAGAGCCCAACAGTCCACCAGCGGGCTTCATTGCCTCCTTTGAGGTATTCTTGAATGTTCTTATGACTGTTGTTACTCCAAATACCGTAAAGAACGATAAAGGCTAGGGTACTCGTGAGAACAATCCAATCCAGTAGTTCCATTAGCTAAAATTGATCATAAAAAGGTAAAAGCCTGCCCAATACAGCAGATTCATTCCAATTAAAACGTAATAGGTGTTTTTTTTCATTGACCGTAGGAAATCAGATTAGCAAACAAGCGATAGGCACCTGGAACTCCAGCGGGGAGTTCCCTAAAGAAACTTAACCCGGTAAAGATAAATTTCCCTTGGCCATAATCTGCCACAAGCAGACTTCCCATTTTTTGACTTTCCCCTTTGTCATTCATGGAAAATAATGGTTGATAGCGATCATCCCACCGATTGGCAAAATACAAACCGCGTTCTTGAACCCAACCTTGAAAGTCTGCAGTAGTAATTTTATTGGGCTCCGTCAGCAGGGGATGTTCTTTTTTAAGGAAACGCACTTCAGCATTTTCATCTGTAACCCGATCTCGAGAAAGTTGAAGTGGGTAAGGGGCTAGAAGGGAGGAGTCCAGTCCTCTACTGGTATTGTATTGCACTACAACGGTTCCCCCTTGCCGGACATAGTCCCATAAAATTTGATTTTTAAACCCAAGGTCTTTGTGTACGTTAAATGCTCGAATTCCAACAACCAAAGTCGGAAAGGGAACGAGCGTCTCGAGTCGAAGGTCTTCTACATCAAATTCGAATACTTCAATTCCAATATTCCGAAGACTTTTGGCAACTTTATCACCGGCTCCTCTGAGGTAGGCGATACTTTTTACTTTGGATTGAAGATCAATTTTGGATACAGTGGCTTTGTTGGGTCGCAACATGTATTGTTTTGAAACATGGGGGTAATCAATTTCCTCTAGTGTCATAGTGTAGCTTTGAGATCCTTCCTTTACTTCTGCAGAAAAAAGACCTGTACTGTTTCCTCTCGGTGGACGTACTTCAAATTCATATTCTTTCATCGCACCTGCTTGAGTAATGTCAACCTCTTGTTTTTCAGGAGTCACAGTCCAGTTTTTAGGAGTGCAAAGACTAACGGTTCCCTTAAAGTTGGCAACATGAGCCTGTACCTGGAGTCGTACCTTTTTAGGTGCTGCTTCCTGGAATAAGAGCACTTTTTCGCTCAGCTGGGTCGTGGCTCTGGGAAGGACTTGAAAGTTTTGAATGACCTCTCCCGCTACGCGATCGGTAGTGCGGTAGGTGAGGGGAACGGAAAGTGTTATGGGAGTAGTATTGATCAAAAGGGTGAACTGTACTGTGATGGAATTAGGTGTTTCCGCTAAGCCTTTTAGTGCTTCCTCCTCCACCGTGTAATTTCCCAAATCGCCTTCTTTCAATAGCCAGTAGGGTGTGGTACTTTGATCGGGAATTTTAAACCTTGTTTTTGTTTCCCAAACTTGATTTTGCAGAAGTGTTTGTTGCGGTTGCAGGGATAAAGCACCCTCCAAATTTTGAAGGGTAAGGGGAAGGGGACTCGGGTTAAGAGCTCGTAACGTGACAGGAAGTGATGTGTTGGCAACCCCTATCTCTTGAGCGGTATTGAATTGTAATCGCAGTCCTAGACAGCTTTGAATTAAAGTCTTTACTTCCTCCAGTTTTATTGCTTTCCAATGTTCATTTTCTAGGTTTGAAATGGCTTGATAGACTGCCGTAAGTTCCGAAACGCTTTCGTAGGGCTTTTCCAAATCAAAATTTGCGATGAGTTGATCGACCTGCTGCTTGATTTTTGCTCCACCTTTCACGCGGCTCCAACCGGTATCGATCCCATCAAAAGGATCAGAATTTGAGGGCATCGTTCCATTGATCAATTCCAAATACTCGGCTTGACTCCCCAGTCTTGGTGAACTTCCAAAACCTTGTGATTTGTGTTGACTTCTACTTTGGGCAGCAACTTCTTCATTGGTCCTTCCCAGGAGGAGGTCTACTGGATTACTCTCCAAGGGGATCATATTGCTTTTGTCTGCTTTTTCAAATTGAGCACGGCCTCCGTAGGCCCACCAGGAGGTGTTGTAAAATTGGCGTTTCGGTTGCCACAAGCTCACCCGATCCAATTGCTCCCGAAAGGCGGTAGGGTCATTCGCTAAGTGAAACGCCTCTTCGCTTAGCATAGCAGAGCTGGTATGATGCCCGTGGGTACTTCCAGGTGTGCGATGGTTAAACCGATGAATGATCAGGTCTGGTTTGAAAGCGCGAATGCGATAGACGATTTGCGCTAAGAGTTCCTCTTTATCCCAAATGGAAAGCGTTTCATCGGGATGTTTGGAGTAGCCAAAATCGTTTGCGGTAGTGAAAAATTGTTGCCCTCCATCTATTTTCCTTGCTTCTAGTAGTTCTTGGGTTCTGATCAAACCTAAGCCTTCTCGCAGTTCGGTTCCAATTAGATTTTGACCCCCGTCTCCACGGGTAATTGAGAGGTAGGCAGCACGTGCATTGTAATGGTTGGAAAACAAAGAAATCAAACGGGTATTTTCATCATCGGGATGGGCGGCGACATAGAGCACCGAAGAAAGGGTGTTGAGTTTTTTGAGTTGCTTGTAAATACGAGCACCATCTTGACTCAATACACTATTGAATGACAGCAATGCCGTTAAAATGATAATTTTCTTCATTCTATTTAATTTAATCCCAACGAATCTCGAAACTGTTCGTCTCCCAATTTGTTTAGTTTCCAATAGGGGAGTTTTACTATTTTTTTGATTTGGGCTCGGGTAGTTTGATTGGGATTTTTTAAATCTTCTTCTGTCCAACCTAAAATGGTATGAGGGGCTTCTTTTGTAAAAGAGATTGAAAGTTTACGTTGTAGCTCCGCATAGGTTAAGGAGTAGGTGTGAAGTGTATCGTTTTGTTCCAAAACAGCTTCGGCCTGATACAATTGGAGCAGTTTGTGTTTCAGACGAATGAATTCGAAGGAAGGGAGCAACTCTAAGGTTCCTTGAGGCAGACGGTCGGGTTGAGTTCGGATCCAAACCCACAGTTCTTCTTCGGTTAGAGCATCTTTAAATTGGATATTTTGATCGGCTTCACCTTCAAAATAGGAATGACTTTTCACCTCTAAACCTTCTCTTCTGTTGAGTTGTAAATAAGCTTGACCACACCATTCTTGTATTGAGGTAGTGGTTTTTACAAGGGGACGGCTTTGTCCCAAACGGGAGAAAATACTCGTCATGATAGAGTAGGGATAAATACCCGTTAAAAAGTTTTTGGTACGGTTCAGTTTTAAAACCGTTTGAGTGGATTCCGATTTTTGATTGGCTTTGACTTGTTTGTCTGGGAGAAAATCTTCAGTGACATAAATCAATACTGCTGTTCCTTCTCGAGGAGCTCCATAGCGAGATTGTTCTAAGGCATAACTGCTAATTTCAGCTGTTCCATCAAACCAATAACTTTTAAATTCAGAACTGAGAGGCAGGGAAGAGGACGTTGACGGGTTGAATTTTGGATTTGTACAACTCAAGGAAATCGCAAGGAGGAAGAGGAAACTCTTTTTCATCTGTTAAAATTGTTGCTTTTATAGGTCATGTATCTACTTTGCTTCGTATAGGAGTGAAACATCCAACTTGTCATTTTGCTGTTTGACTAGAAATAATAATGAAAGTTTCATAGGATCAAGATATTGGGATTTTACAAAATCGACTAATTTTTAACAGTAATTTCTTGTATTTTTTTAAGCACTTGAGGAACAGGGAGTCCGATAATATTGGAATAACTTCCCTCAATTCGCGTCACATGACGAACTCCAAAGGAATCTTGAATCCCATAGGCTCCTGCTTTGTCTAGTGGGGAGCCTGTTTGAACGTAGTGTTCGATTTCTGGTTCTGAAAGTATCCCAAAGGTGACTTTGGAAACTTCACAAAGGGTTTCAAAACTTCCCTTTTGTAAAAAGCCCACAGCGGTGATCACCTCATGGGTGCTGTTTGAGAGTGCTTTGAGCATGGCCTTGGCCTCCTGGGTATTTTCGGGTTTGCCTAAGGATTGGTTTTGATGCCACACCACGGTGTCTGCAGTGATGATCAATTGTTTTTCTTGAATTTTAGCTAAAAAAGGTTCCGCTTTTTGACGGACGATGTGTTCCGCAATTTGGATACCGTTGAGCCCCGCTGGGAAATCCTCGGCAACGGGAACTACTTCCACCCGAAAGGACAGTCCCGTTTCTTTAAAAAAAGCTTGTCTTCTAGGCGACCCCGAGGCGAGTATCAGTTCCAAACTGTTCGTGTTCATTTTTTTAATCTTTTCCTGCACCTACGTCCAACCGCCATTTTCCTTGAACCCGGAGTACTTGTTCGATAATCTCACGTACACAACCTTCCCCTCCTTTTTTATGGGAGACATAGTCCACCATGGCTTTTACATCGGAAACGGCATCTGCGGGGCAACAGCTAAGACCTACTTTTTCCATGACAGGGATATCGGGAACATCATCTCCTACATAAAGGATTTCTTCTGGATTGAGGTCGTAATTGTCCATCAGATCTTGATAGGCATCCAGTTTGTGGTGGGCACCCAAATAAATATCGTAAATCCCAAAGGCTTTAAAACGATCGCGGATGCCTTCGTTCGTTCCTCCAGAAATGATTACAATTTTATAGCCTTGAACCAAGGCGCATTTGATGGCA
>Ga0209406_1000764_pt1 | contig 24714 bp, 24 predicted proteins | sample COGITO_mtgs_1204_FD_184808 | JGI IMG/M metagenome (GOLD analysis project Ga0209406, IMG submission 184808) | Pelagic marine microbial communities from North Sea - COGITO_mtgs_120426 (SPAdes) (version 2) | ecosystem: Environmental > Aquatic > Marine > Epipelagic ... | reverse complement strand
TGGATATACTTATACCTGGTCTTCTTCTGCTGGTTCAGGTATAACTGAAAATAACTTATCTGCTGGAGGAATTTCTGTTACAGTTACCGATGCTGCTGCTTGCTCAGTTACCGCTTCTTCTTCTATTAATAATATTGCTGGGCCAACTGCTACTACCTCAGTAACAGATGCTTCTTGTGGCGCAAACAATGGTAACGCAACTGCTATACCAACTGGTGGAACTGGACCCTACACGTACGAGTGGTCTTCGGGCGGAGCAGGCGTTACAGAAAGTGGTCTTGGATCGGGGTCATACTCCGTTACTGTAATTGATAATAATAGCTGTGTTGTCACCAATCAAGTGGTCATAGAAAGTATTGAAGCTCCTATTATTACATTACTACCTATTCCTGCAACATGCGAGATAAATAATGGATCAATTATGTCGGAAGTAATTGGAGAGACTGGTTCATTAAACTACCAATGGTCTAATGGAGAGGTTAGTGAAAATATTAGCGGACTTGATGCTAACATTTATTCTTTAACCATAACCGATGAAAACAATTGTACTGTTGTTGTTGATACTATAATAATTAGAATTGACGGACTTTGTTTCGATCCCCCACCTTCTGGTTTTTCTCCCAATGGAGATAATATAAATGATGTTTGGAATATTCCAGCAGCACAATATTATTCTGATATTAAGGTAGAAATATACAACCGTTGGGGATCTGCTTTATATATTTCTGATGGTTACACCGAACCATGGGATGGACTAAATGCTAATGGTAAAGAAGTTCCATCTGCAGTTTACTACTACATTATCACTTTGGATGAAAAATCACTAACTGGAACAGTAACAATTAAACGATAGTCGCTATGAAAAAGACAATAATAACACTTTCGATTTCGCTTTTAGCAATTGGCTCTCAAGCTCAACAAATGGCCCATTTTAGTCAATATTTGTTAAACGACTTTTTTTTAAATCCAGCTATAGCAGGTACTAAAGACTATAGCCCTGTTCGTTTAACTTATAGGTCACAATGGGCTGGTTTCGAGGGAGCTCCCAAAACTATGGGGTTAAGTTTCCATTCCAATAATTTGGACAATATGGGTTTCGGTGGAATTCTTATTAATGACAAAACTGGTCCATTGACTCAAACTGGTGTAGAATTGGCTTACTCTTATCATATCAAAGTTTCTGATGGTGCTAAACTTGCATTAGGTTTATCAGCAAAAGCAACTCAGTACTCATTAGATGAAAGTCAAATCACATTAGAAGAAACTGCAGATCCTAACTTTTCTGGTGTTTCCATAGCTACACTGGTTCCTGATGCAGGCTTCGGAGCATATTTCTTTTCTGAATCGTACTTTGTTGGCCTTTCTGTCCCTCAGTTATTTCAGGCAAAGGTTAGATACAATAAAGACGATGAAAGCCTCAATAAAGAAGTACGTCATTATTATTTATCAGGTGGATATAATTTTGAATTAAATGATGACTTTTCTTTGCAGCCTTCACTTCTTTTGAAAACTGTTTTTACTGCTCCAACAACATTTGACTTAAACATAAAAGCTACATATAAAAATATGTTTTCACTTGGTGTATCATACCGATTAAAAGATGCTATTGTAGCAATTATTGGATTTGAAAAAGAAAATTTTATCCTTGGTTATGCTTATGATGTAACTATTTCAAATATTAGAAAATATTCTGCAGGATCGCATGAAATTATGTTAGGATATAATATTTCTAATAGCAAAAAAGCTGGGGGTGGGAAACGTTACGCTCCTCGAATGAAATAATAAACTGGTTAAATTAAAAGAAATCGATTAATTCACTTCCTGCTAAACAGCTTCGAGAACCCATTTTCTCGCATTGACAAATGCCTCTAGCCATGGAGTACACTCATCAGCATTTCTTTCTGATGAGTAATGAGCACATTGCCAAGGAAAAATAGCTCTTTCCAAGTGAGGCATCATTGCTAAATGACGTCCATCTTCAGAAGCCAAACCTGCAGTGTGATAATTCGAACCATTGGGATTCGCTGGATATTGATGACCTGAATATTTCAAAGCTATGCCATAATCATCCTCATTGCCACTTAGAGTAAATTTGCCTTCTCCATGAGCAACCCAAATACCTAATTTACTTCCAACCAATGATTTTAACATCACTGAATTATTTGGTTCAACGTTAAGCGTTACGTAGCCAGATTCGAACTTGCCAGATTCATTGTGCCCCATAGGTTGTAATTCTCCTTGAGCAGAAATTAAACCCAATTCCAGCATTAATTGGCAGCCATTACATACCCCTAAACTCAGTGTATCTTTACGGACATAGAAATTATCTAAAGCGGACTTTGCTGTTGGATTATACAAGAATGCTCCTGCCCATCCTTTAGCTGAGCCCAATACATCAGAATTAGAGAAACCTCCAACAAACACAATCATATTGACATCACTCAAATCTTCGCGCCCAGAAATAAGGTCTGTCATGTGAATATCCTTGACATCAAAACCAGCCAAGAATAATGAATAAGCCATTTCTCGATCACCATTTACACCTTTTTCCCTAATAATTGCCGCCTTAGCCCCAGTTGTGTGTTTTCTATTTAAAGCTGCATCGAAATCTGTTAATTTTCCGGTAAATCCTCCCAAAAAATTATATTCCAATTTAGACGTTTTATAGGATTCGAAACGCTCTTTTGCTAGTTCTTTTGTCGATTGTTGCTTATCTAGTAAATACGAGGTTTTGTACCAGGTATCTCTAAAATCATTGATATCTAAATTTAACTCAGCCCCCGAATGCTTGATAGTTAATTGTCTTCCACTTATAGGCCTCCCAATAATTCTTGCTTGTATATTATCATTCCCCAAAATTGACATTACACTATCTGTATCATTGACTTGAATCAGTAAGCCGGGGTTTTCGCTGAATAATATTTTGATAGAATCAGCCTCAGCTATTGAGTCAAGATTAATCTCTAAGCCACCAGTTGAATTTGCAAATGTCATTTCCAACAGCGCTGTCACCATACCTCCTGCTGAAATATCATGCCCAGCCAAAACTTGTCCTGATTTTATCAGCTCTTGAACCGCGTTGAAGGCTTTCGCAAAGTATTTTGTGTCAGTTATTGTTGGGGCATCAGTGCCTAATTTATTTAACACCTGAGCAAAAGAAGATCCACCTAATTTGTATTCTTCTTTCGATAAATCTATGTAGATTAAAGAAGTGTTTTCGTCATTAACGATAACCGGCTCGACAATTTTTCGAACATCAGAAACCTCTCCAGAAGCAGTAATAATTACTGTGCCAGGAGCATAAACTACATCATTTTTGTATTTCTGCGTCATCGAAAGTGAATCCTTTCCTGTAGGAATATTAATTCCTAAATCGCAGGCAAAAGTTGAAATTGCTTCAACTGCTTGGTACAACCTAGCATCTTCTCCATCGTTTTTACAAGGCCACATCCAATTAGCACTTAACGAAACTGATTTCAAATTATCTTTTAACGGAGCCCAAATAAGATTTGTTAGTGACTCCGCAATCGCTAGTCGGCTGCCCTTCTCTGCGTTAATCATAGCGGCAGCTGGTGCATGTCCTAAAGCCGTTGCGATTCCGTAAACACCAGTAAAATCTATTGCTACAGCCCCTAAATTATTCAGCGGTAATTGAATTTCTCCGGCAGTTTGCTGTTTAGCAACTTTTCCTGTTACAGATCGGTCAACTTTATTAGTTAACCAGTCTTTGCATGCCACCGACTCCAGCTGTAAAACTTGCGCAACGTAATTCATTACTTTATCTGTATCGTAAGCAACCGCATCAAATGTTCTATTAATCGTAGAATCTTTAATAACAGTCTTCGGTGGTTTTCCAAACATATCAGATATCTGCAAATCGATCGGATTATCACCCGTTTTTTCATCTACAAAAGAGAACTGGTGGTCCCCCGTTACTTCACCAACAACGTACATTGGTGATCGCTCACGTTGACAAATTTCATCGAGCAATCCAATATCTTCATCCTTAATAACCAAGCCCATTCGTTCTTGCGATTCATTTCCAGCAATCTCTTTGGCAGAAAGAGTAGGATCACCTATCGGAAGGCTTCTCAAGTTAATTGTTCCTCCGGTCTCTTCAACCAATTCTGACAAGCAGTTTAAGTGACCACCGGCACCATGATCATGAATTGATACAATCGGATTATTAGATGACTCGACAAATGCGCGAATTGCGTTACATGCTCTTTTCTGCATTTCTGGATTAGAGCGTTGAATTGCGTTCAGCTCTATCGAGCTACTCATGGCACCTGTATCGACAGAAGATACTGCACTGCCGCCCATTCCAATTCTATAATTATCCCCGCCAAGAATTACAATTTTATCTCCTTTTTGCGGCATAGCTTTTTGTGCATCTTCATGTTTACCGTAACCAATTCCGCCAGCTTGCATAATTACTTTGTCGAAACCAAATTTCTTTCCTTCTTCTGTGTGTTCAAAAGTAAAAACAGAACCATTTATTAGTGGTTGCCCAAACTTATTTCCAAAATCAGAAGCACCGTTAGAAGCTTTAATCAAAATATCCATTGGCTTCTGATATAACCATTCACGCGCCGGCATACCCTGCTCCCACTCTCGACCTTCTTCCAAACGAGAATACGCTGTCATGTATACTGCAGTTCCAGCCATAGGAACGCTGCCTTGGCCTCCCGCCATTCTATCTCGAATCTCACCTCCTGATCCTGTAGCCGCACCATTAAATGGTTCAACTGTCGTTGGAAAATTATGTGTTTCGGCTTTCAATGAAAGAACTGTATCTATTTCAGATACTTCGAAAAAGTCAGCCTTGTTTTGAGTTTTAGGAGCGAACTGCATCGCCTTTGGTCCATTCACAAAACTCACATTGTCTTTGTATGCCGAAACAATTGTATTCGGGTTTTGTTTGGCTGTTTTACGAATAAGATTGAATAGTGAAGATTTTTTTTCTTTTCCATCTATAATGTACTGCCCGTTAAATATTTTATGACGACAGTGCTCGGAATTAACTTGAGAAAAGCCGAACACCTCACTATCAGTAAGTTTTCTTTCAATTCGTTTAGACACGTCTTCTAAATACTGGATTTCTTGATCATTTAGCGCCAACCCTTCTTGGTCGTTATAGGCTTTGATATCATCAACAAATAAAACTGGTTCAGGTTCCACATCGATTGTGAACAGATCCTGATTTAATTTTAAGAACAACGTTTCAAGCATTGGATCAAAAGATGCGGACTCATCTTCTTCAACCTTGTATTCCTCAATTCTTGTGATATTGTCAATCCCCATATTCTGAGTGATTTCGACTGCATTTGTGCTCCAAGGAGATACCATCTCTTTTTTCGGACCAACATAAATTCCAACCAACGCAGAATCTGGAAGTCTAACTCCCGCTAATAGCCAATTTAACTTAACAATATCTTCCTCTTTTGCCAATCCTTTAAATTGAACTGCCAAAATTTTGTTGAATTTATTCTTGAAAAATACAATCATTACACAGGATTTTCACTTTAGGGCAAAAGTACTGAAGTGACAGGGTAAAGGCTAAAGAAAACATGTAGGATTATCAACAGTAATAATCCTTACTTTTGGGGATAATCAACAGATATAAACAGTTTGACCGAAGCTTTGTTAACAATATTTTACACACTCATATTATTATGGGTGATTCGTAAATGGAGTTTCTTTCATGGCGGTGGACTTACCCCAAACATTATTTCTTTTGTTTTTCTATTAAAAATAGGATTTGGCTTTTTGCTTTTCGGAATTTACTATTTCTACTATGGGAATAATAGATTTACTAGTGATGCTTTTCGATTTTTCGATGATTCACTTGTTATGTATGGAGCCTTAAAAACAGACCCGACTCACTATTTGAGACTCTTATTCGGAATCGGACTTGGCAAACCTGATCTCGCCCACTACATTAAAGAAATGACCTTTTGGGGACGAGATTTCCCACATGGCTTATTCAACGATAACCAAACTATCATTAGGGTAAATGCCATTTTCGATTTATTCTCGTTTGGATATTATCACGTTCACACTGTTTTTATGTGTTTTTTTTCATTAATTGGATTAACTGCCCTGTACAAGGCATTTGTTCCATTTCTTCAAAAACTTAAACTCCTTTTACTAATCGGAATTTTCCTTATTCCGTCCGTTCTTTTTTGGGGTTCAGGAGTCCTAAAAGAGGGTGTGGTAATTTTCTCTATGGGGCTTTTAATATGGAGCTTATTCAAAGTAGTCGAAAAGCCAAACGTTAAACATCTATCGGTTCTCATTTTTTCTATTCTTATGCTTCTATTTATTAAAGTGTACGTAATTATAGCTCTTGCTCCAGGAATCATTGGCTTTATTCTACTTACAAAAAAAAATAGGTGGAACCCATTAGTAGTATACTTAAGCATTGCGATTACAGGCAGTCTAATAAGCCTAGGTGTACACAACAAAATTCCGCAAGTTGATATTATCACTAAGCTTCATTTTAAAAATATTGATTTCATTAAAATGTCGGAGAGAACAAGATCTAACAGTGCTTTTTACATAACACGACTAAACAATAATCCAATTGAGTTTGTAAAAATGATTCCATCTGCTTTAACCAATACTACTTTTCGGCCTTTTATTTGGGAAAGTAAATCAGCGATGATGCTACTTAACTCGCTTGAGAATATTACGCTATTTCTCTTCGGAACCCTATGCCTCTTAGTGAGTAAAAAAAGAGCAAATATCGACTTCAAATTAGTAGGATTCTGTCTGACTTTCATAATTATTCTATATTTATTTATTGGATGGACAACGCCAATTTCTGGTGCTATTGTGAGATATAAAATACCTGCATGGCCTTTTTTTATGATTCTATCCTTGCTCATTCTTGATGAACAAAAACTCTACTCTAAACTTCCATTTCTAGAAAAATTAAACGTAAAAATCAAATGAAAAAATTAGTTTACATCCTCGTTTCGGTTTCTGTACTGACCTCATGTATTAAATCTGAAAAAGCAGATTTATTGGTAAGAAACGCAACTATCTACACCGTTGATGCCGGATTTTCTATTGGTCAAGCAATGGCGATTAAAGATGGGAAAATTCTCGAAATTGGAAAAGAGCATGAAATCACAAATAAATATCGATGCGATGACGTTTTTGACGCCCAAACAAAACCTATTTACCCAGGTTTTATCGATGCTCATTGCCATTTTTTAGGGTATGGGCTTAGTCTTCAACAAGTCAATTTAGTAGGCACTAAATCATTTGATGAAGTAATTGAGCGCGTGATTGAGTTTTCTAAAAATAATCCTGGAGAATGGATTGAAGGGCGAGGCTGGGATCAAAACGATTGGCAGATTAAAGAATTTCCAAACAAAGAAAAATTAGATGAATTATTTCCTAACCAGCCTATATTTATCAGACGAATTGATGGTCATGCTGCTTTAGCAAATTCTGAAGCCTTGAAAAGAGCCAAAATCACTAACGAAACTCTAATTACTGGTGGAATCATTGAACAAATTGATGCCGAATTAACAGGAATACTAATCGACAATGCTCTCGGGCTTGTAAAGAAAGTAATACCTAAACCTAACAAGGAACAACTCACAAAGGCTTTATTAGATGCTCAAAATAATTGTTTCGCTGTCGGCCTTACAACAGTCGATGATGCAGGTTTGGACAAGCAAGAAGTAGAGCTGATTGACAAACTTCACAAAGAAGGAAAGCTTAATATGAAAGTTTACGCAATGCTTACCGATAATGAGGAGAACTTAAATCACTATTTAAAAAACGGACCCTACAAAACAACGATGTTAAACGTTCGGTCATTTAAATTTTATGGTGATGGGGCGCTTGGCTCAAGGGGCGCATGCTTACTAAAACCCTATTCTGATGTTAACGATTCTATTCATTACGGCTTCCTATTAAACGAAGAAACATATTATCGAGAATCTGCACAGAAAATTTACGATGCGGGCTTCCAAATGAACACACACTGTATAGGGGATTCTGCTAATCGTTTATTTCTCAACATTTATGGCAGCATACTTCCTGAAGGTAATGATAATAGATGGAGAATTGAACATTGTCAAGTAGTAGATTCGAACGATTTGGCCTCTTTCGGAAAATATGGAATCATACCTTCTATTCAGCCAACTCACGCAACTTCAGACATGTATTGGGCTGATGAAAGACTTGGTAGTGATAGAGTTGCAAACGCATATGCATATCAAGACCTTAAAAACCAACTTGGATTTTTAGCTTTAGGCACCGATTTCCCAATCGAAAGTATCGACCCTTTAAAAACATTTTACGCAGCTGTTGTTCGGGAAAACCTGAAAGGATATCCATCTGGTGGATACCAAATGAAAAATGCATTATCGAGAAAAGAGGCATTAATGGGAATAACCATTTGGGCAGCTATTAGCAATTTTGAAGAAACGGAAAAAGGCAGTCTTGAGGTTGGTAAATCTGCAGATTTCATAGTCCTCCAAAAGGATATTTTGCATGCTCCAAATGAAGCTTTAAAGAATAATAAAGTAATTGCCACGTTTGTTAATGGAAAGCAAGTCTTCCCAGCCAAATGATAAAATCTATTCTAAGTATAATTTTAACGTTCTCAATTTCTATTGGATTTAGTCAAGACTTATCAGTTTGGAATTATCAAATTTTAGAAAAGTCGAATACTGCAAAAAAAGCTGGATACCTTACTTCTGATGAAAAAAAAGTGATTCAATTAATGAATCTCGCCAGAATTGATGGACCTAAATTCTACATAACTATTGCCAAACCTTATATGGCAGAAATGAAGCCAAATGATTTTACTAGATCTCTAACAAGCAAGTTAAAAAAGACAAAGGGCCTTGCACCACTAACAATTGATCGGGTTCTTTACGAATTAGCTCAAAGCCATGCAACTGAAATGGGAAAATTTGGGAAAATTGGACATGACAAATACTTACAAAGGATGAAGCCTATAGAGAACAGATACACTGGTTTAGGCGAAAACTGTGATTATGGTTTCGCAGACCCCCTAACTATTGTTATGCGGCTATTAATTGATGAAGGTAATCCTGAATATGGTCATCGAAAAGCCATTCTTAATACGGAGTTTATATATGTTGGCGTTTCCATTAAGCCGCATTCAAAATGGCAATGGAATTGCGTACAAGAATTTGGAGGGAAGAAATTCTAATCACCTACTAAATCACCTAGTTTAGCAAGCGATTCGAACGTTTCTTGTTTTAATCGCTCAATAATATCAACACAAGGAACTATTTCATTAATCATTTCTGACGATTTTCCTGCAACCCAAAGTGTTTTATAACTTCCGCTAGTAACTGACTCTTCTAGTTTTTTCATGCCTCTAAATTGAACAAGCATTTTGAAATATTTTTTAGTTTTTTTATTCTTTGACAGTAATTTTTCAAACCAATTTTGAGTATGTCCTATTTTCTTGGCGTAATCAGTATTAATAACGGTACAAGGTGTTCCTGAAATCTTAGTAGACATCACAATATCTTCCATACTAGAATCAACAATCGCATTTTTATACCCATCATTAACACCTGCCTCGGGCGTTGCAATAAATCGAGTTCCAACTGAAACCCCTTCTCCTCCAAGGGCAAGAATAGACGTAATAGCATCACCTGCAGCGACACCACCAGCTCCAATTACAATTTTATTTGGAAAAGCTTTTTTCAAAGCAGGCACTAAAAGTAGCAAAGGGTTGTTACCTGCGTGCCCACCCGCACCCTGCCCTACTGCGATAAAACCATCGCACCCCAAATCAAAACATTTTTGAGCGTGCACGATATTGGTAACATCACATAAAACTTTCGCGCCATAACTATGGGCTTTTTTAATTACCTCCGCCGGACTTCCCAAAGACGTAATATAAAAAGGCACCTTCTTCTCCACACAAATATCCAAATGCTTAAAATACATCGGATTAGACTTTTGCACGATTAAATTTACTCCATATCTACCTATCGAATTATTTTGTTCAGCATTGAGCTCATTCAATACCGACTCAAGCTCACCATCATCTCTATAATTTAAACTCGGAAATGCAGCTGCAATACCAGATTTCATTCCCGCCTTAATCATTTCTAAATTAGACACCAAAAACATGGGCGCCATTATTATGGGAAATTGAATATCAAACTGTTGTGTAAATGTGTTACTAATCTTCATTTTGTTTATCTACATTTGGTCAGCTTCAAAAATACGTTTATTTTCGTATGCAAGCATAACACATCAGACATGGCAACAGAACTAAAAAGATTATTCGATTTCCCCTATTATCAACTAGAGCAATTCCCAAAAGCAGATGCACTTTGTAGTAAAGTGGATGGAAAATGGAAACCTTATTCAACTCAAGAATTTATCGACCATGCTAATGCCGTGAGCCGAGGATTATTGAAATTAGGCATCAATCCAGGCGACAAAATTGGCATTATCTGTACCGTAAACAGACCCGAATGGAACATGACCGATATTGGTGTGTTGCAGACTGGGGCTATTGATGTGCCTATTTATCCTACGATTAGCTCTGAAGATTACGAGTATATATTAAACCACTCTGAATGCAAGGTGTGCTTTGTTTCCGATAAAGTGGTACTTGATAAATTGAATGCTATTAAAGATAACGTACCAACTCTAAAACACATCTACACATACGATAAAATTGAAGGTGCTACAAATTGGTCTGAAATGTTGGATTCAAACAATGAAATTGATCAAGCAGAAGTTGAAAAAAGGAAAGATGCCGTAAAAACTGAAGACCTTGCTACTCTTATATACACCTCCGGAACAACTGGTAAACCTAAAGGAGTGATGATATCACATAAAAATATCGCCAGTAATTCCATTGCATCAACCGAGCGTTTGCCCGTCAACGAATATGCAAAAGCACTGAGTTTTTTACCTGTTTGCCATGTATACGAGCGCATGATTCATTACTTATACATGATGAATGGCGTTTCCATCTATTTTGCCGAAAGTATGGAAACTATAGGAGACAATCTGCGAGAAACACAACCAAATGTATTTACAGCTGTTCCCAGATTGTTAGAAAAAGTCTATGACAAAATTGTAACCAAGGGTGCAGCTGCCGGTGGAATAAAAACTAAATTATTTTTCTGGGCACTTAACTTAGGCTTACGCTATGAGGTCAATGGTGCTAATGGCGCTTGGTACGAATTCCAACTTAAAATTGCTCGAAAATTAATCTTTAGTAAATGGAAAGAAGCCCTTGGTGGAAAATGCGAAGTTATTGCTTCAGGAAGTGCTGCTTTGCAACCTCGATTGGCGAGAGTCTTTCATGCTGCAGGACTACCCGTAATGGAAGGTTATGGACTAACCGAGACCTCGCCTGTAATTTCGGTTAACTGTTCCGATAATGATGGTGTACGTTTCGGAACCGTAGGCAGAAAACTTAATGGCGTTGAAGTTAAAATCGCTGAAGATGGTGAAATCTGTGCTAAAGGTGATTTGCTGATGATGGGTTACTACAAAGACGAAGAAAAAACAAAAGAAGTTATTGATTCTGAAGGCTGGTTCCATACAGGTGATATAGGATGTTTTGTTGATGGAGATTTCCTAAAAATTACTGATCGTAAGAAAGAGATATTCAAGACTTCTGGGGGTAAATACATCGCGCCTCAGCAAATGGAAAACAAATACAAAGAGTCTCGTTTTATTGAGCAAATCATGGTAATTGGTGAAAACAAAAAACACCCCGCGGCCCTCATCGTTCCAGCATTCGCTTTTGTCGAAGAGTGGTGTAAACTTAAAAACATTTCAATTTCTTCAACCGAAGAATTAATTAAAAATGAAAAAGTAATTACTCGAATAAACGAAGAATTAGAAAGCTTTAACTCTCAATTTGGCAAATGGGAACAAGTTAAAAAGTTTGAATTAATCGACCACGAATGGACCGTTGATACAGAAGAGCTTACTCCAACGATGAAGCTAAAACGTAAAAATATTATGGCCAAATACACACATTTGGTTGAAAAAATTTACGGGCCTGCAATGTAAATTTTTGACCAAAAGGAACCATACTTTAGCCTCATGAACTGGGAGCCCTATATTATTGGTATTGCAGGGGGCAGCGCTTCTGGGAAGACTTCCTTTTTAAAGGATTTAAAAGACAAAATGCCAAAGGGTTCGGTATGTATTATTTCTCAAGACAACTATTACAAACCCATAGAAGAACAGCAAACAGACGAAAACGGTGAAGTAAATTTTGATCTTCCAGAGTCAATTGACCGAATCCATTTTTATGACGACCTAAAAAAACTTAGGCAGGGCGATACAATAAAAATAAAGGAGTATACCTTCAATAATAAAGACAAAGAACCAGGCCATTTACTTGTTAAACCTGCTCCTGTTATTGTAATGGAAGGCTTGTTCATTTTCCATTATGAAGAAATTAAAAAAGCTCTCGATTTAAGAATATATATTGATGCGCACGAAAGTGTAAAATTAGAAAGAAGAATAAAAAGAGATAGTCAAGAAAGAGGTTATCCAGAAAAAACTGTGCGCTACCAATGGGACAACCATGTTATGCCTTCGTATAAAAAATTCTTACGCCCCTATCGAGATGATTGTCACATTATTATAACCAACAATAGCCATTACACAAAAGGATTAGAGGTCCTCACTAACCACCTAACTTCGCTACTTCCTGAAGAGTATAGCGACCGGTTTATTGAGAAAAAAATAAACGTTGTAAGGTAATTAAATTGATGAGATTCAAAATTATTCCAATTTTTCTATTTCTATTCTATACTTGGCCTTTCATTGTCGCACAAGAGCTTCGACATGAACCAAAATCGAATCTCAATTATATAGTTAAAGAAGTAGCTAATGCCAAAAACTTGGTTGTGATTATTCATGGTTACGGAAGTAACGAAAAGGATTTATTTTCTTTCGCCAATAGATTTCCTCAAACTACTGTAATTTGTGTTAGAGGCCCAATAACTAAGTCTACTAATGCATACTCTTGGTAAGACATTGAGTTTAAATCAGACGGTAATCATGGCAGAAACCTAAATCAAGCTTTGCAAAGTGAAACCATGCTGTTTCAATTTATTTCAGCCATTGAAAATAAATACAAACCAGACAAAACCATAGTTGGAGGATTCAGCCAAGGTGCTATTATGAGCGCTCAAATAGCATTGATTCGCCCCGAAGCAGTTAATGGAATAATATGTATTTCGGGAATGCTTTTGGCAAAAGAAACTAAACCGAACCCTAATCTTACTGAAAAATATAAAAAACTAAAAGCCTTTTATGGTCATGGAACTCAAGACCAAGTATTGTCAATTGACAAAGGAAGAAAATGTAGTGCGGAATTAAAAAAGTCCGGCATCGAAGTTACCAGCAAAGAATATCCAATAAAACATAAAATATCACCTCAAGAATTAAAAGACATTGAGCTTTGGTACAAGAATAATTTCTTAGCGCCCTACTAAGTTAGTAGTTCCAAAATAGATTTGTAGGTGTTGGATTTTACTTTTTTCAAATCATCATTTTTAACCCACTCAGCTTTTGTAATTCCTTCTTCCAATTGCGGAACCAAACGTTTATTATAATCTGTTTTCATGGAATACCAATAAGTAGTTTTTAAAATTTGAACTCCATTCATTTCATACGTATGATAAGTGTTTTGAACATGTTTCACAATTTTCAATCGCTCTAAACCACACTCCTCTTCTACTTCGCGAATTGCCGCATCTTCAATTTCCTCTTCGTCCTCAACTTTGCCTTTTGGCAAGTCCCATTTTCCGTTGCGGAAAATACAGAGAATTTCTTTATTAGAATTCTTAACCACACCTCCTGCAGCAGCAATTTCTTCAAAACAGCCTTTAAAAGAGCTCCAAATTAAATCAATGTTGTCACCAATAACATAAACACCGCCTCTTGACGGATTATCTATAATACTACTCCAATCAAAATTAATTTCAAAATGAATAATTTTCAACTCAGCGCTTTCTGCCTTTATTTGATCTGAATTACAAATAAATACTGGCTCTTCTCTTATAAAAACTTTATACATTTGTCGCATGGTTACCAATGAAACTACCGCACTAAAAGTAGCAGAATTATTGTTACAAATTAAAGCAATTGTACTTAAACCAAACGACCCATTTACCTGGGTATCTGGTTGGAACTCTCCTATCTATTGTGACAATAGAAAAACACTTTCGTTTCCTCAGATAAGGACTCACATTCGACAAGAATTAGTGACTGCTATTCAAGAAAAATTTGGCAAGCCAGATGTTATTGCAGGAGTTGCTACTGGAGGAATTGCACAAGGGGCCTTGGTTGCCGAACAAATGGGTGTTCCTTTTATCTATGTCCGTTCAGCACCTAAAGGACATGGGCTAACCAATCTCATTGAAGGAGTTTTAAACCCTGAACAGTCCGTTGTTGTTATAGAAGATTTAATTTCAACGGGCGGCAGCAGTTTAAAAGCAGTTAACGCCATCAGAGAAGCCGGCTGCAAAGTATTGGGAATGGGCGCTATTTTTTCTTACGATTTTGAAATTGCTAAACAAAATTTCGAAAATGAAAAATGTTCGCTAATAACATTATCCGATTACAATTATTTAATCAAAAAAGCGCTAGATACTGGCTATATTGATTCTAATTGTTTAACCTCATTGCAAGAGTGGAGAGAAAATCCACAAGTATGGAAAAAATAAAATATGGCAACCTTTAAAAGTGAAAAAGTTACAATAAATACGACAAGCAAATCGCTTTTCGATTTCCTTTCTAACCTAAATAATTTAGAAGGACTAATGCCTTTAGATAAAATTTCTGAATGGCAATCTACAGAAACTGATTGTTCTTTTAAAATACCGAACCTTGGCAAAATTGGCTTCAAACATGACACATTTACTGAACCTTCTCAAATTAAGTTAGTTTCATTAAGCGACAAACCATTTGGGTTCTCAATGGATTTCAATATAACAGAAAATGGAGATTCCACATCTGCTCAAATTATTGTTGATGCAAATCTAAATCCCATGCTAAAAATGATGGTTGAAAAACCTCTCACAGCTTTCTTCAATGGAATTGCAAAAAAGCTAGCGAACAAAAGTTTTTAACTATAAAAACTCGACTTCTTTAAAGTAATAACTTCTTACCTCTTCATTTGTCTCAATTTCTAATTGACCAATTGCTGACACGCCAGTTATTTTGCCGGAAAACGATCCGCTTTCATCACGATACATCGCGAATTTTTCAAACTGATACATAGCGCTAAGATACTCCTCATCTAAAGCAGACAAATTAACTTTTATTCTTAGATAATTCTGTTCTAAAGAAACACACATCTTCTCCAAAAGAGACCCTAAATCAAAGGCTTTACCAGTAATGCTTATTATAGAAGCTGCTTTCGGTATATTATTGAATTCTTTCTGATTAACATTTAACCCAATTCCTATAATGGAATGGTTAATTCCGCTACTCACAGAATTCTCAATTAAAACACCTCCAATCTTTTTATCTTCAACATATATATCATTAGGCCATTTTACAGATACCCCAATTCCCTCTTTTCTTAAACAATACACAATAGAAAGTGACACCCATTTATTTAAAACAAACTGCATCGATGTAGGAATAAAAACGGGCTTTATGTATATCGAAAAGGTTAAGTTCTCATTTGCATTGCTGTGCCATAAATTACCGCGTTGTCCTTTGCCTTCATTTTGGTGATTTGCCAGCACAATAGCTCCCTCCTGCATGACATTCTGACGTAAAAACTCGCTGGTATAGTTATTGGTCGAACCAACCTGGTCGAGAGTAATGATTTGTTGCCCTAGAAAAAGTGTATTCATCAACGAAACGACAATTAAACCAATGTAAATTAACTATTTTTGTTCCACACAAAAACGTTGAATGGCGAAAGTAAAGATTAAAAAGAATTCAGCAATAGTAGCTGAGTTTGTAGTTCAAGGATTACTTGAAAAAAAAGGAAAAAAAATAGTCTGTCTAGACTTAACTCAACTTGATGGAGCCGTGTGCGATTATTTTATAATTTGCCATGCAGATTCCACCACACAAGTTAGCGCTTTGGCAGAATCGGTAGAGGATACAGTGAGAATTGAGATGGGTGAAAAACCATGGAATTCTGAAGGGCAAACTAACGCTACATGGATATTGTTAGACTATTCTAACGTTGTAGTACATGTGTTTCAAAGAGAAACAAGAGAATTTTATAACCTAGAAGAACTTTGGGCAGATGCCAAAATTCAAGAAATTGAAAGTGAATAGAAGAGGATGAGCAACGAAAAAAAAAACGAGCCCGATTTAAAAGATCAATTCGATAAAATGAAAGAACGTCTTTCCTCTGGGGGAAAAGGAAAACCACCTGGAAAAAAACCGTTCAACTTTTACTGGATTTACGGAATTATTGTTGCGGTCATTCTACTTATTCAAGTATTCGCATGGAGTGGGAATACTGCGACAAAAATAGGATGGAATGAATTTGAGTCGGAAATGCTTGTGAATGGAGACGTTTATAAAGTTGTTTTAATCAACGAAAAAACTGCGGAAATTTACATCAAGAAAAATAAACTTAAGGAGAACGAATTTTACAAAAACATAAAAGATGCACCATTTGGCGGAGGATTAAATCCTGGTCCACATTACAAAATGAACATCGGTTCTGTTGAAAGCTTTAATGACGATTTAAATAGAGCAAAAAATGATATTCCTAAAGATAATTGGATAGAAAAAGGGGTTGAATACGAAACGCGAGATAGTGTTGGCGACTGGAGCTGGTTAATTATGATTGTAATAATGGTTGCTCTTTGGATGTATATCATGCGAAGAATGGGTGGCGGTGCTGGGGCTGGTGGTCAAATATTTAATATTGGGAAATCAAAAGCTACCCTATTTGATAAAGATACAAGTGTTAAAGTTTCTTTTAAAGATGTGGCTGGTCTTGAAGGTGCTAAAGAAGAAGTTGAAGAAATAGTTGAGTTTCTAAAAAACCCAAAAAAATATACTGACCTAGGAGCTAAAATTCCTAAAGGCGCATTATTAGTTGGCCCACCTGGAACAGGAAAAACATTATTAGCAAAAGCTGTGGCAGGTGAGGCAAAAGTTCCTTTTTTCTCCTTGTCGGGATCTGATTTCGTTGAGATGTTTGTTGGCGTTGGCGCATCTCGTGTTCGAGACTTATTCAAACAAGCTAAAGAAAAATCCCCAAGCATAATATTTATTGACGAAATTGATGCAATAGGTAGAGCTCGAGGTAAGAATGCTGCTCAAGGTTCTAATGATGAAAGGGAAAACACGCTAAACCAGTTACTTACTGAAATGGATGGGTTCGGAACAAATAGTGGGGTAATCATTCTCGCTGCCACTAATCGAGCAGACATTTTAGACAAAGCACTTATGCGTGCAGGAAGATTTGATAGACAAATTTATGTTGATATGCCCGACCTTAATGAACGTAAAGAAATATTCGAAGTTCATTTGAAACCTCTTAAACTGGAAAAAGAAATCGATAAAGAATTCTTAGCAAAACAAACACCTGGTTTCTCTGGAGCGGATATTGCAAATATTTGTAACGAAGCAGCGTTAATTGCTGCTCGTAAATCTAAAAAACAAGTTGAAAAACAAGACTTCTTAGATGCTGTTGACCGCATCATTGGTGGCCTAGAAAAGAAAAACAAAATTATTACTCCACAAGAAAAAAAGACAATTGCCTATCACGAAGCTGGTCATGCCACGGCAAGTTGGCTATTAGAACATGCATCGCCATTAGTAAAAGTTACGATCGTCCCGCGAGGAAAATCGTTAGGTGCTGCATGGTATTTACCTGAGGAACGACAAATAACCACTACAGAACAATTACTTGATGAAATGTGTGGGGCCTTAGGCGGAAGAGCTTCGGAACAAATCACATTTGGAAAAATATCTACAGGCGCTCTAAGCGATCTAGAAAAGGTAACTAAACAAGCCTATGCTATGGTTTCCATTTATGGACTGAATGAAAAAGTAGGAAATAGAAGCTACTATGATTCATCTGGGCAAAGTGAGTACAGTTTTCAGAAACCTTATAGTGAACAAACGGCTGAACTTATAGATAATGAAGTAAGTATCTTAATTGAAAAGATGTACCAACGAACTTTAAAATTATTAAGCGACAATAAAGAAAACCTTATTAATCTTGCTGAGCTTTTGTTAGAGAAAGAAGTGATTTTCAAAGAAGATTTGGAAAATATTTTTGGAAAACGATTGTTTGGTGAAAAGGAAGAAACCCCAAAGCCAGTTTCTGTAATTACTTCGTTAGATGAAAAACCTCCCCCCGTTGCAGATAACTCATTAAATACAGGATTTACTAATGTAACCAACGACGGTAATTTGGAAGAAACGGACTCTTCTGGAAGCAGTTCTTTAAGCAATCAACCTATCTCTGAAGCTCCCTCAGAAGAACCGAACTTACAACCTGAAAATCAAAAAAAAGATAATCTTCCTACTGAAGAGTTATAAATCTTTTAAACTTATGTAGCTATATGCTATGGATAATAATTGGAGTCAAGTTTACGAAACATCGCTTTTACATAAAGCTGAAATAGTTAAGTCTATTTTACTAGATAAAGGTATTGAGTCGGTAATTCTTAATGGTCAGAGTTCGACTCACCTTTCTCTTAACGTGGATAATGATGTTCAAGTTTACGTTAAAAACATAAACGTTATCCAAGTTAAATACATAATTACGAAATACGATTTATGAGCAATTTAGTAAAACGAATTCTTACCGGTATTGTTTTTCTTGCAATATTAATTGGAGGAATAATTTACAATCAATACACTTTTGGTGGATTATTCTTTTTGATAATGCTACTGAGTTTAAATGAATTCTACACGCTACTCCAAAAAAAAACCGGAACCCCCCAACGTGAATTAGGATTAATTCTTGGTTCTGTTATCTACGTAACAAACTACGCTCTGGCAACCGAACTTTATGATTTCAAAATTCTATTAATTAATCTCCCGTTGTTATTTTTAGTGTTCCTTCACGAGTTATTTATGGATAACCGGAATCCGTTTAGGAATATTGCCTACACATTCACAGGGCTAATCTACGTAGCCATTCCATTTTCAATATTACCATACGTTTATACCTTCCCTGAAATTCACTTAACTGGTGTTGCAAGTCCGGCATTTATTATGGGCGCTTTTATGGTGCTATGGGCAAACGATGTAATGGCATTTATTGTCGGGTCTTTATTTGGTAGAACCAAATTATTCGAAAGAATCTCTCCTAAAAAATCTTGGGAAGGAGCAATTGGGGGAGCAATTGGCGGCTGGGCAATAGCATACGTCTGTTCTATGTTATTTCACCAGTTTCAATTCATAGAATGGGCAGGATTGGCTACAATAGTAGTGGTTTTTGGAACTATAGGAGATCTTGTTGAATCGATGTTTAAACGAGCACTAGACATCAAAGACTCAGGAAACATACTACCTGGGCATGGTGGAATGCTAGATCGTTTTGACGGCATTTTGATCGCTGCTCCATTTATTCTAGCATACCTAATTTTGATTTCATAATTAGCCGAAAAGGTTACATTTGCAGCCATGAAGATTCATAAAGAAGGTTACCTCTCTTTGGTACTTGCAGTTATGTTTGCTGGTGGGTTATTCGTAATTGCACAACATTTTATTCAAAACCCCCTTGGACGATACTTACTCGAAGGATTCGGCATTTTGATATTCCTTGTTGTGCTTCAATTTTTTAGAAGACCAAACAGAGTTGTTGTTATAAATGATACCACTGTTATTTGTCCCGCTGATGGTAAAGTTGTAGCAATAGAAGAAGTCGAAGAAGCCGAATATTTTCAGGATAGAAGGATTCAAATTTCCGTTTTCATGTCCCCCTTTAACGTTCACATGAATTGGTTCCCTATTAATGGTATCGTAAAATATGTGAAATACCATCCTGGATTATTTTTAGTTGCTTGGCACCCAAAATCTTCTACTGATAATGAGAGAACCACAGTGGTTGTTGAGGCTAAAAACAAACAAGAAATCTTATTCAGGCAAATTGCTGGTGCCCTTGCACGAAGAATTGTATTTTATTGTAAAGAAGGTGATATTGCTATAGGAGCTTCTGATTTTGGCTTTATAAAATTTGGTTCTCGAGTTGATATATTACTTCCTTTAGATGCAAAAATTGAAGTTGAAATAAACCAAAAGGTTATAGGCACTCAAACAACGTTAGCTTCTCTTCGTTAATGTTTTGTTAAATAGCTCTCAAATAACCTTATTTTTTCTAACTTTACACAACAAACTTAAAAAAACACAAAAAATTATGAAAAAATTAATGTTATTGTTCGGATTAGTTGCTTTTATTGGAACAGCTAACCTTAGCTACGCTTCAAGTTCATCAGAAGACATTTCTGTATCTGTTGATTGCGACAAATGTAAAGATCACAAATGTGACGAAACTTGTAAAAAAGATGGCTGCACTGCTGAAAAAAAATGCGGTAAAGATCATACTGCATGTAAAAACGGGGAAACCAAAGCTTGTTGCAAAAAAGGTTCTGAAGGAACCGCTAGCGCCTCTAAAAAATCATGTTCCAAGAAAGGTTCTGAAGGAGCTGCTAGTGCCGATGCTACAAAGAAATCTTGTTGTAAAAAAGGATCTGCAGCATCTTGTTCTAAGAAAAAAGCTAAAACTTCAGCTGAAAAATAATTAGAAAATATTTTCTAAATGAAACGCTCTGCATTTGCAGGGCGTTTTTTGTTTAGAGCAGCCCTATTAATTCAATTAATTTAGTGACAGCGTGCGTGGAGTTAACCTCTTTTTTATTGTTATTAGGGTTAAAATACACGCTGTCCATTCCGAAATCTATCGCTCCTGCAATATCTGTTTCTATACCATCACCAATCATTAAAGACTCCTCTTTGTTAACGCCAACTTTATTTAAAGTATATTCGAATATACCTTTCTCTGGCTTCTTGTAACCAGCATTTTCTGAAGTAATAACAACACCAAAATATTGAGTTAGGTTACTTTGTTGAAGTTTAATATGTTGCACTTCTTCAAATCCATTTGTAATTATATGAAGATTATATCTAGTTTTCAATTCGCTTAAAACTTCATGACAATCATCAAATAAGTTGGTTTTGTAAGGAGATGTTTTTACGTAGTAATCACCAATATCATTAGCTAATTTTCTATCTTCAATTTTAAATGTCATTAGCGCATCGTAAAACCTATCGTTACGTAACTCCTCTTTAGATATTTCGTCTTTTCGATATTGCTCCCACATCCTATCATTAATCTTATAATAAACCCTCAAGAATTCATTAAAAGATACTATACCCATTTCCGCTAGATTAAAATTATAATAAATCTCGGTTAGTGCTTCTTTAGAGTTTGCTTCAAAATCCCATAAAGTATGGTCTAAATCGAAGAATAGAGTAGTGTAATTTTTCAAAATAAGCCTTTAAATTGAATTGATATTGTAGTTAATAGAAACGACCAAAACACAATAGATCCCATTAAAAAATATACCGCAAGCTTATTGTTTCCAAAATACCTAGCTGCAAGAATAGAACCCACGGGAATTGAAATAGTAACAGGTGAAATGAAAGCTAAACCTATAATACCAAAATTAGACTTAACCTTTATTATCATCTTATTCGTTTTGGTGAATTTTGATTTTTCCTTTTTCGTACCATATCTCTTCATGTACCAATCAACAGCTAATTTTCCAAAATAGAAGAAAAATATCACTCCCGTCCAACCTCCTATTATTGTAATAGCAATCGTCTCCCAATAGCTATACCCCAACCCAAGCGTTGCCGAAGGAGCAAACAAAAACTTTGTGCTGCTTAATAAAAAACTTGTAACTAACTGTAGTATTTCGGTGCCCACTCGTCCTTATAATTTTTCTCCAAATGCTAAATCACCAGCATCACCCAAACCAGGTATTATATACGATTTAGATGATAATTCTTCATCTACAGCTCCTATCCACATAGTTGTATTTTTAGGTAAATGTGCTCGAGCATAATCTAAACCCTCTTGACTAGCAATTGCGACTGCTAAATAAGTATGTTTTGGTGTTCCGTTTTTCAACATAGCTTTATAACTAAGCACCATAGATTTTCCCGAGGCCAACATGGGATCCGATAAAATAAGTACCTTGTCGTGTAAACTTGGACTAGCAAAATATTCAACTCGAATTTTGAAAGTACCATCATCTTCGTGCTTGCGATAAGCTGAAATAAAAGCATTTTCAGCTTTATCAAAATAATTTAGCAACCCATTATGCATAGGCAGTCCTGCACGAAGAATTGTACCGAGCACTATATCCTCATCTAAAAGGATTTCATTGGCATTACCCAAAGGGGTTATTACATCCTTTCGTTCATAATTTAATGTCTTACTGATTTCATACCCTAATATCTCGCCAATTCTCTCAAGATTTCGTCTAAATCGTAAACTATCTTTTTGGATATTAACATCGCGGAGCTCTGCAATGTACTGATTGAAAATCGATTGACTCTTGTTTAATATATGTACTTCCATCTTAACGAAATCTGTAAGATGTAAAGTTAAATAAACAGACGAGTAATTAAAAGCTAAACGGCTGCTATTAGCATTTTTTCGTAGAGACTGGACCAACCTTCCCATGGCGAAAGCTCACTTAATGAGTCATTATGCCAAACAACATTTAAGGTGCCTTTTACATTTTTTACTTGTTCAATAATAGGTAACATATAACTCATTGCTTGTTCTTCAGGCTCGTTCATATAATGACGAATAGTTGCCTCCATTATCGCAAAAGGATGAACAGTTAAAGCCTCCTCTTGTTCGTCTAGTAAATTGTAATATGAATAGGGTGAGCATATGCTTGCCCTAAACCCCATTTTAGCAGCATAACCCATTGTATAGTCATCTGTAATACCATTTTCGATAAGTGTTTTATACGTATTTGGAAAAGATAAAGTCAAGAAATGCTGGCGACTTTTTGTAATAGGAACATGAACAACTTTAGCTAAGCGATCCATTTCCATTTTTACTCTTTCCGGTTCTTCATTAGATGCAAACGAAGGGTGAACACCAACAGATGCGTAATCCCCAACATGCTTAATTAGAGATTGAAATTTCCTACTCGAAATCGGCACGTTTTTGTCGTTTAATCCATAATCACCGACTAAGAAGAAATATAGCGCTTTGAATCCGTATGTTTTTTGAAATTCTAACTGTTTGTCGAAACTATCGAATGGGTCGGGAATCAGCCCCAAAAGACACTTGAACCTATTAACAAAATCTTTAAAATCAAACATTAAAATTGATCTACTTAACGCACCAAGCGTTCGTACCACACCTTTTTCCTTATATGCGTAGGCGTTATCTACATCTATCGTTGCAACAAATTCATATTTTCTTTCAGGAATTGCACTAACTGGGAAGAATTGGGCGATTACTTCTTGTAGTTTTTGAGCCCATATATTTACCAAGGGTCTCTCTAAAAAATCGTTTTTAAATGCAATACTTTCTTCTGGCAAGAATCGATTATAATGATCGCGCTTCATATTAATATACTCCTCGTATCGAGAGGTTAAATAGAATGTTGCCGACAATAAATCAAAAGGAATGTGTGCTCCATTATTTGGGAACAAGATTGTCTCGTTCTCCCACTTACCGATAGCGACTTTTTTTTCTTCAATTGAACGCTCAAACAGCAATCCTGACGGAATAATCTGAATTGCATCTTTAATATCAAGTGGGGTATAATTAATTCTAACTCCCTTGGCCGCATTAAATTCTTCTAGATTATTCGTGATGCTGAACTTATAGTTCATGACCTCGCTAAAAAGTAGCTTAACAGTATGCTCAAGCCTATTACTTATTTGATTGGAGTATACTGTTAACATCACATTAATTCTTGATCAGCGAAACTAAAGTAACTAGTATCGCCAATTATGAGATGGTCGAGTACAGAAATATCCAACAATTTAGCTCCTTCTTTTAATTTCTTGGTTAAATCTATATCTGCTTTACTTGGTTTTAAATTACCTGATGGGTGGTTATGACTTAATATAATTGAAGGGGCAAGTTTTTCTAATGCCGCCTTAAGTATAATTTTAGCATCTGCAACAGTTCCAGCTACTCCACCTCGACTGATGCAAACAGTATCAATTACCTTATTATTTTGATTCAATAGAATTAACCAAAACTCTTCATGAGGCAAATCAGCCAAAGCAGGATAAATAACATCAAATGCATCTTTACTTGATGCTATCTTAGGTTTGCCTTGCGATGATTCCGCTTTTCGTCTTCTCCCCAACTCTAATGAAGAGGTTATCGATATCGCTTTCGCCTCTCCTATACCCTTAAATTTCATTAAGTCCGGTATAGAAACTTTACCTAACTCATTTAGATTATTATCTACACTGTGTAATATTCTTTTAGATAATTCTACTGCTGATTCGTCTCTACTGCCAGAACCAATAATTATCGCGATTAATTCAGCATCACTAAGCACAGCACGGCCTTTTGCAACCAGCTTCTCGCGAGGTCGGTCATCTTCTGCCCAAGACTTTATTGATAGTGATTCTGACATGATAATTTCAAAAATAAAAAAAGGGCCCCAAAAATGGAGCCCTTTTCAAATTATCTTGTATTCAACAACTTAAAGCGCAGCAACTTGCTTT
>Ga0209406_1000755_pt1 | contig 24787 bp, 17 predicted proteins | sample COGITO_mtgs_1204_FD_184808 | JGI IMG/M metagenome (GOLD analysis project Ga0209406, IMG submission 184808) | Pelagic marine microbial communities from North Sea - COGITO_mtgs_120426 (SPAdes) (version 2) | ecosystem: Environmental > Aquatic > Marine > Epipelagic ... | reverse complement strand
TGTACTACTACGGCCTCTCAGACTACCTCGCGGAGGCTCTAGAGATGTTTTCTACGGACGACTTGCAGGGTGCACTGGTTGAGCTCAAGGAAGAGATCCCCAAGCTCAAGAATGCCCACACACGAGTACTCAAGCACTTTGAGGACATGGATATGGCAGACCTAGATACCTGTATCCTCTCCCTGGAGGACGAGGTAAAGCGACAGACCTTCCAGACGGATTTCCAGATCTTCTCTCGGCAGTTGGATGTGATCTTACCTGATGCCGCAGCGACTCCATTCCTCAAGGATCTCGGCCAGTTGGGTAAGATATCCGTGGGTGCAAGAAACCTCTACAGGGATGAGCAATTGGATATCGCGGGTGCAGGTGAGAAGGTGCGAAAACTGATTGAGGAGCATGTCTATTCTACGGGCATAGATCCGAAGATCCCACCCGTGGACTTACTGGCTGCGGACTACAAGGAACAGCTCAACCAGCATAAGTCTCCTCGCTCAAAGGCCTCTGAAATTGAGTATGCGATTCGCCAGCATATAAAGATCAATGCCGAAGAAGACCCCGAGTATTACAAGGGCCTCTCTGAACGCCTTGAGGACATCATCAACCAGCACGAAGAAAAGTGGGATGAGCTGGTCCAACTGCTGTTGGGCATCCGAGATACCATCGAGAGCGAGCACGAAGGAATCGCGTCTAGCCTCGGGCTATCGCCTACGGAACTTTCCTTTTATAACATCCTCATCGCTGAGCTCGGAGGCTCTGATAGCCTAGAACAGTCCCAAAAAGAAAGTGTTAAGACTGTCATCCAATCCCTGGTCCAGATGCTTGATGAGGCCAGCCAGATCGTGGACTTCTTTAGCAAGTGGGACGAACAGAAGCGGGTGAAGCGTGCAATCAAGCGGGTGATTATTGCTAATTTTGACGAGTCCCTAGTAAAGCCCGTAACCGAGCGATTTATGGAGCTCGCGGAAGTGAAATTCAGGTAATGGATGGCTTCGAATTCGATGTAGAAATACTCAGGTCGGACCGCAAGCGTTCTGCTGCGATAGACTTAGAGGATGGCCTAGTTAAGGTCCGAGTACCTAAGGGCCTCTCGGAGTCTCGCATTCGGGAACTTATCTCTAAACGCAGTGCCTGGATTCGTATTAAACTCAAGGAGCAGGCAGGTAATCCAAAGCCCAGGCCCAAGGAATATGTGAGTGGGGAAAGCTATCCCTACTTGGGGAAGAACTATCGGCTTAAGGTATTCACAGGCAGTAAGCCCTCTATAAAGCTCAAGAAGGGATATTTAGAAGTGCATGTAGGGCAGGGCGACAACGACCCACAGCAAAGCATTAGGGTCCTACTGGTGGATTGGTATACGCAGCACGCGGAGCTTAGGCTCAAGGAAAAGACCCAGCGACTGGCAAAGATCCTGGGTGTGAGTCCTCGATCCGTAGGTGTTAAGGACTACAAATCCCGCTGGGGGTCCTGCTCTATTGAGGGGGACATCACCTATAACTGGCGTATCATCCTCGCACCCCACCGTATCGTGGATTATGTGGTCATCCACGAGCTCTGCCACTTGCTAGAGCACAATCACTCCGCACGCTATTGGCAGCATGTCCAAAGGCATGTGCCCAACTGGAAAGAGTGCCGAGATTGGCTGAAGAACAATACCTTAGTAATTTGAGTGATTTGAAGGAGTGAGTACAGTCGTTTGACAAAATACTCTGTGCTGTAAATATCAGGATTTAATACATAAGTCCTAGTGCAAACCCTTAAATGACGGGCGTAACGGCACCACAGAGTAGCTTCTGATAAGACATTAAACTATAACGGTATTCGGCTGAGTCTAGCCATCTGGCAGGAATGTCGGAGTACTCCCCGAATAAAGGTTGTTGCCCCTGAAAATTGCATGAAGGGCAGCGTAGAAAATAGCCACGAGGTAACGGATAAATTGATCGATACTACCTTGTCCCTTCAGTCCATTTATGGGCTTTGAAGTAGTCTCGTGTTGGCTCGTCCAATGGCGAAGCTGTAGGTAAAATTAATTAATGGTTTCAAATACTACTGTTAATCTTCTAATGTAGATTCCTAGATCAACTTCACGATAAAGCCTCTGTAAACCTATGGGTAAAGTAAACATGAATAGAATAGGCACTTTTTTATGTTTGTATGTCTTAGTGAATTAATCTTTCAATTTATTCTAAATTAAGTCGGTTATCTTTTGGGAAGTTCTTGCGGTGGCATATTAATTTCTCGTACCACCTGCTCTTCCTTACCATATTGTTACTAGTTCTATGGCTAAAAAAGAAAATAGTTACAGCAAAAAAAGACAGGTAGATCATCGACACATGACAACTGTGCTAGATCAGTTGTGCAAAAAGACATTGGATCTAACAGGTAGGAATAGCCTGATAAGTTTTACACATGGTGTAACTAGAAAGAATTATATCAGAGTTATAGATGAAAGGTATGACTTCCTGTTCAATGAGCTGTTAAGTAAGAAGTTTCAATTTAAAGCCCTGCCAGGCCTGGAGGAAGCTTTGCCAGATGAAAATACTGCTATATTTAATGAAGCTGCGGACGAGGCGTTAGCGGAAAATCAAGACTACAAGAAGTTGGCGGAGAAATCTGAAAATACTGAGGATGAAGAAGTCGAGTTTGACTTGAATACGCTAGAGCGAAAAATTAAGGATCAATTAAGAGTAGAACTTGGGTTAAAGCCTCGCCCTAAGTCTTCTAATGACGTCAGCGATCTTAAGAATCTAGCTATCATATACGATTTCGATCCTAGTTACGAACTGCAAGCTAGTGTTGATGGGGATGCCGCACATCAGGATAAGTTTATACAAACTATATTTCCCGAGGTAGATTTGAATAAAAGATTAAACACTATCTATCATGCATATATGCGTGAGCTTACAGATAGGAGCATTAACCCTCTCTACGTAGTTTTTGGGTTTTTGAGTTGGAAAGACTTAAATAGCAAAAAAAGATACAACTCGCCACTTTTATTGATGCCAGTAGTGATGCACCGAAAGGCCACTAGTTTAGGATACCAATATTCTGTAACTATGGATAATGAGCCAGTTGTTAATGAAGCATTGAAAGAAAAACTTTTGACTCAGTATGGCATAAAAATGCCAGAAATAGGTGATTATTATTCAAAAGAATTCAAGTTAAGTAAATTTTTCAGTAATGTCAGAAAGAAGATTCAAAATAAAACTGACTGGAAATTAAAAAATAATATAACTTTCACCACATTAAAGCATTCTTGCATTTCTATTTATGAAGACCTCAAGCCTGAAAATTGGGAAGACCAGGAAATCACAAGCCATGAAAACCTAGGTAAACTGTTGAAGGGTAGGCAAGCAAATGAAACTGGAGCAGTGTCTTTAAGAGAATACGAGGATATTGATCATAAGATAATTAACAATAATTGTCCTCATATGTATTTAAGCTGCGACTCATCGCAATATAATGCGATTATTAAGGTCTTGGAGGGGGATCCGCTCATCATCAAAGGTCCTCCAGGAACAGGTAAGAGCCAAACTATATCAAATGCTATTGCTGCATTAGCTTCGGAAGGGAAAAAGGTTTTATTTATAGCAGAAAAGGCTGCTGCAATTAACCAGATATCGAAAAATCTTAATAAGATCAAATTTGGGGATCTAATATTTGAGGCTCATGCCGATATCAAAAAGGACCAGATGTATGAGTCGCTCGATGAGCGACTGAAATTAAAACATTTATTCAATGAGAATTATTACGAGCAAACAAAGTTAAAGCTAGTAGATAGAATTACTTACTTAAGAAATTATAAAGAATTTTTGTTCTCAGACTCTGGATTCCCAGAATTAACACCAAAGATCAATAAGAAATCAGAATCGCTTAACTACTATGAATTAATCGGAAGATACCTCTCATTATTTGATAAATGCAAATCTCTGGAAGTACCAAAGATTCCGATATTAAAGAGTCCGTTGGAATGTAGTTATGGGAATTTCTCAAAATTAGTTGAATTAATTTCTTCGTTGTTGAAATTTGGAAGGTTAGAAAATCAAGAAATACTGAAAATAAGTAATTTAGATGCAGACCAGATATCTATATCAGTATTTAAAGAAGAAACTGAGAAGTTAAGGGAGTTAGTAGATGATACCCTTGAATTTTATAAATCTGCCAGTTGCAGCGGTTCCCTAATAGCTGGTATGCACTTGATCGAGCAAGGAGCAGTTGTTGATCAAGAGGTCGGTGAATTGAAAGACCAACTGAGCCACAAAGTTGGCCTAATGGTCGCGGTCAAATTAAAGGAAGAGTTAAATACATATAGGAAAATTTATTTATCTCGTATCACTAATGAGGATTTAAAGGAGGTGGAGGCCGTTTTATTGGGCTTAGGGGCGGATCCTATGTCCTTAAAGGAATTATCTTCACGCAAGGAGAGGGCTCTATCCTTAAGAAGTAATATAGATTATGCGATAGGCCTGAAAGGGGCAATTTCTAGTAGTATAGTTGCTGGCGAAATTTCTGATGGGGACATACTGCATATACTTTCCCGCATACAAAAATTAGAACTTTGTAAACTCTTTGCATACAATAAAGAACTCGAACTCGAAGATGATTTCGATATATTAGACTTCGAAGATTTTAAGGTTTCGTTAGCGAGAATAGATGATCTCATAATGTCTTTTACGGGTTCCAAATCTCAGAAGAATTTAAAAGATACGAAGTCTAAGATTGAAAAAATGGATTCAGGTGTATCTTCACCATCATCCCGCATCCCTAGGCAGAATATAATACGGGAATGCAAAGAGATATACTCTTCGAGGCACATTTTTTCTTTCTTTTCTAAGCGATATAGAGATGCAATCGAGCTCCTTAGGTCTTTTGGTTTTAATCCAGGGAATAAAGAGGGAACTAAAGCACATATCGATGAGTTGATTGAGTGCCTTGAGATCTACGATGAACTCAACGATAACTCAATCAGTCAGTTTTTCTCGGATGAAAACAAAATATATAGGCTCTGCAAGAGGGACATCGCAAAGATTAGTAGTGAAATAATTGTGCCCATGAATCACGTAGTCGGGGATATAAAAAATAGTGATATAAAAATAAAGATTTTTGAATTTATAATTAAAAATAAATCGCAAGAAATTGCACAAATAAAGGTTGTAGATGATGACGAAGTTGAACTTGAGAAATTACTCAAAATTAATCAAAAAGAAATTGAAAGTATTGATTTAATTGAAAAGTTTTATGGAAAAACAGATATAAAGAAAAAAGATGCAAAGCTGAACATTTGGTCTGTTGATCATGTAATTGAAGTTTTTGATAGAATCGTTCGCGACACTATTCCGAAGGATGTTTTTCTTGATGGAGAGTTAACTCAAATAGTTGTTATTAAGGACCAATTAATTAAGCATATAGGATCCAATAAAAAATATCTCAGCCTGTATGAGTTATTCAGTTATACATCTGATATTGAGTCTGTAGATGTCGATGAACTGTCTAATACTGTTCAACAACTGGGGAAAAGAATTGTGGATAATTCTAAATTTTTTGAGATGTTAGGATTAGGTGATGATGAGCAAGGTAAGTATTTCAACTCAAAGATACATGGTGATATAAGTAGTAACATTTCTAAATTAGAACTTTTAGGTGACTACTGTACTACATATTATCCTGCAGGTAATGATTCTTCCAGGGATGAGCATGAATTATTTGGTATAATTCAATTCTTCTCAGAACAAAATAACTCAGATATATCAAAATTAATTAATCAAAAGCAAATTGAGGAAAGCATTAAGAAATCTATCTTTGAAGAATTATTAAATTCAAAATATTTCTCTCTTAGCAAAGGTAAAGACCTACTAGTTAACTTCTGTCACTTGCAGCTTATGTCGATTTATTTGTACAAAAATAAGTACATCAAGAAGCACAAGGTGCTGGAGAATTACACAAGAGGTGCCTTTGAAGATAATATTTCAGAATTGTCTAAAGTTACATCTTTGTTGCAAGAGCTGGAGAGGGACAAATGCCTTTCAGCAGCAGCTGAAATCAAAATAGAGGAAGGGATTGGCCATGGGCCTAAAAAAGACTTCACCGATAAATCATTAATAAGAAATGAGATAACAAAAAAAAGAGCCAAACTATCTCACAGGCCGTTAATTAAGAGGGCATCAAAAGCATTAACAGCGATGAAGCCGATATGGCTAATGACGCCGCAAACAGTATCGGATTATTTACCTCGAAAGAGGGAGATGTTCGACGTTCTTATTATCGACGAGGCCTCTCAAATGCTTACGGAGCATGCTATTCCATCGGTAATAAGGGCTAAGCAGATGATAGTTGTTGGTGATAATCAGCAAATGCCTCCAACCAACCTTTTTGTTTCTTCTTCAGGCTCGGAAGAAGATGAGATAGAGACAGAGTCTATTCTGGATGCTTGCGAAAGCACTCTTGGTAAGACAGTGCAATTGAATTATCATTATCGTTCGAGGCATCAAAACCTCATTCAGTTTTCTAATTTTCACTTCTATAAGAATGAACTTAATATCGTTAATTCTGCGAAAATTGAATCAGATGATTTAGGTGTTAAATTAGTTTATGTCGAAGACGGAGTATATCAATCTGATGCAAGCTCAGGTAGAAATGAAATTGAGGCGGATAAAGTCATAGAAGTAATTGATCAATGCATTAAGGCATTCCCGAGGAGATCTATTGGTGTCGTTACTATTAATCGTGCTCAACAAGATCTTTTAGAGCAGAAGTGGGACTATCATTGCAATGATAGCAAAGCAGCGAAAAGCTTTGTCGAGTACTGGGAGAGGGAAGAGAATAAGTCCGAGACTATGATTTTCAGGAACCTTGAAAGGATACAAGGTGACGAGCGAGACATCATTATAATTTCCACCGTTTACGGTAAGAATGATAGAGGCAAAGTTATGCAAAGATTTGGGCCTATTTTATTCAAATCTGGGCACAGGAGGCTGAACGTATTGTTTACTCGGGCGAAAAGCATGCTGTATCTGGTAACCTCACTCCAATCTAGTGATATTCGGAACCCCGCTGGCTCTCGGGGCAAGGAGATATTTCACAAGTACTTACACTATTCGAGTGATCCAAATAATCATTTATATACTGGTGAGGCTAAGGGCGACCCTGACAGTGACTTTGAAGTATTTGTTGCCAATAAAATTAGAGAATATGGATACGAGGTAGATTATCAAATCGGAGTTAACGGATTCAAGATCGATCTAGGCATTAGAGACCCCAAGGATGGCAGCGTTTACATTGCAGGAATTGAATGTGATGGAGCAACTTTCCACTCATCCCCTCAAGCTAGAGATAGAGATATTCTTAGGCAGCAACTTCTTGAAGATTATGGGTGGCGGATCTTCCGAATCTGGTCGACTGATTGGTTTAGGGATTCAGATGGCGAAATAGAGAAGCTTATTAAATGGTTAAAATGCATCAGAGATCCGATGCCCGCCTCACCGCCTACTGTGAAGGCACTAGGGAAAAATGAGATAAAGCTTTTTAAGGAAGGAGATAGTATTACGGAGATTTGGAATGCTAACAAGTATGTGTGTACCATATCAAAATCAGAAAAAAGAGCTTCGTATGCTGATAGTTTATTAATGTCCAGGGGTGAGGCGAATAAATTTCATGTAGATAGCAAATTGTTGTTATATTACAAAATTGAAGGTGTTGATGAGTGCAAAGGCGAAGAATATTCGTCTTTTGACGAAGCCCTAAATAAGGTTAAAAACCATATTGAAAGTTAATCCCTGCTAATAATGTACTTTAAGTCCTTTGCATGCAGGCTGTTTGTGGCGACTCGGTCGCTAATGAGAGTATGGCTTTTCTAGTTCTTAACATAAGGCCTCAAGGCATTACTCTCAAAAATACGGTCATTGTATGGGATATATAATCACCTGCTTTACACCTTCTTCTTTAAAACCTATTAAAGCATGATGATATTCAGATGCTTTCTATTTTTCTTGTCCATAGTAACAGTAACTACGGCTATAGCTTCAGACTACAAAGATGAGTACGCTTATGTTTTAGCGGAAATATCTTGGTGCATAAAGGAAGAGCACAAGAATGATGGTCTATGGCATCCGCATCGAAGCCCTGATTGCGATTACAAGAAGCTATACGAATGGGACCTTATTCGCGATGTCTGTGAGATTAGGGCTCCCGAGGGCTGGCGAACGGCCAAAGAATGGACAATTATGATTTGGGGCCCTGACCTTAAAGAGGACGGTTCCTATCCCCCAGGGGACTATTTTCTTTATCTGCATAAAACAAATTGGGATGGCAAGGGTCACTACTCAATTAGCTGGAATGCAGATTTCAATGGAGACCCTACATACTCGCATGCTCAATGGCAACTAGGCGAGGATTACAGCTACTCAAAATACCCAACTAAGGACATACATATTATTGAGGGCCATGGCAGTAAAATCACTATGAATTTTGAGTGCTCCCTAGCAAAATTCCCAGAACCCGAGAAGATGGACATCGGGGAATATGTGGGTGATGCGAAAAACAATTTGGAAGTGCTCTTTAAGGTGGTTGAGCTCGGAAAACTTCATGAAGCCCGATTAAATGAGTTAATGGAGCAGAAACTGAAAACCATTAGCGAGGACTTCAGTCTCACCGATGAGCTTGCTCATCACGGAGATAATATTATTAAGGCTGCTATTGCAGCTCAAGAAGCCTGGGAGGCATACGCATCTGCACGGTCCACGGAGGTGCATTCATCGTACTGCGGTGGCAGCGGTGCAGGCGTTGGTGCAGGCTGGGAGAGCATAGATTTACAAAGAGCTCGTATCGCAGAGCTAAGGAAACAGTTTAAGTAAGGCATTTAATAACGGCATCCTACGGGAAGGTATTTCCTCCTTACCTTCAGTTCATTATGGGCTTTGAAGTAGTCTCGTGTTGGCTCGCCCAATGGCGAAGCTGCACCTTGAGATAACTTAGTGATTTTATGTATAAGGTTTAATGAGTATTGTAGAAAATGATCTCGCATTAAATTATACTTAGCTATGTGTTTAAATTTCATGCTTAAAAAGCTTAAATCTGAATTGAATAAATTAGACTATCACTGGTCGTCGTATTTTATTGGATTTTCAACATACTTTTTTTCTAAAAAAATCATTCAACATGAGTACCTAAAACTGAACGATCCTTGGAGTGGCATTGCTGCCTTCGTCATTTCATTATGTATTGCCTATGTTGTCGTCGAGTTATGGTCTATTGTATTAAAATTATTTGGATTAGTTGATGATGGAAATTCTAATGATCTGGCTAATGCCGCGAAAAGTATACCCAAAGAATTGAATGCTCATGCTGAGGAGGATCCACAAGCAACCCACTACAACGCTTCTGCCCATGGGCAGGATAACAGAGACAGATACATAGGTCCTTTAAAATCACTTGAGCTATTTTTTAAGAACTACACTGACTTTTCGGGAAGATCGTCACGAAGTTCCTTCTGGTGGTGGCAATTATTTGATTGGGTACTTATTAGCACTATTCTGCAAGTAGTCGATGTTACGCTACATAGCAGTGAAGAAACAGATTGGTTCTATCATCCAGATATCGGTGGAGTAACCCAGTTATTATGGTTTGTGGTTACTCTTGTCCCTTTGATTGCCTTACCAGTACGCCGCCTGCATGACACTAATCGTTCTGGTTGGTGGTTGCTTTTATCAGTCACTATTATTGGTATAATACCGTTAATAATATGGTTCTGTAGTAGTGGTACAAGGGGGCGGAATACTTATGGAGCTGACAAAGAGGCAGGGCTGTAATACCAGTAGATTTTTTAAGTTTTCATGAATAAAAATACTACATCTCCCTTTCAGATGACAATTAATGTTATAGTAATTTTTTTAGCTATTTTAACTGTCTACGCTTTTGTAAATGAATTCACATATGATGAATATGCTGATAATGTTTTACCTGATGATATAATAAAACTAGATGAAGAAATAGAAGATTTTCTATTAGAAGTGGAACCTAATTTTGAAAGCTTACTGGAGAACTTAGGTGGTTCGATTCAACATGAACTAGTTTACTTAGATGGAATTAAATCACCGCTAAGCGATGAAAGTAACTACAAGCAAAGTATCAGAAGTGTTGTTTATATTACTGTAGAGGATGAGGAATACATTGGTTTTGGAAGTGGTTCCATTATAACTTCAGATGGTTTGATTATCACTAACTCTCATGTCATTGAAGGAAGTCACAAGGTTGTAGTTACAACTTATGACGGAAAACATTATGAAGTAGAAAGTGTTCCAGCTTATGACGATCTACTAGATATCGCTTTCCTAAAGATAAATGCAGAGGGTCTTGATCCTCTGCCAATAGGCAACTCTGAGGGAATATCAGTGGGACAAAAAACTCTCGTTATAGGGCATGCTGAAGGATTTCTAAATACTCTTTCAATAGGAAATGTTTCTGCTGTCCGTAATTATGACTCAACTGAAGAAGGTGAAAATATTCAGATTACTAATCCCATTTCTTCAGGTAACAGCGGGGGAGCACTGTTGAATGATAAAGGAGAATTGATCGGAGTCCCCACTTGGTCGCTTGAGTATGAAGACAACATATTCCAAGTTCAGAATATAAACTTTGCTGTGTCAATTAACGATGCGATTGAGCTTTTAAATAATTCTCAAAGTGAGTAGTTGCTCGCTATATATGGGTAAACCGCTTAGCTTCGCTATTTTTAATTAATCCTAAGTAATGCGAGCGAATAATAGCAGGTGAATTACCAGCCCATGTGGCTGTGCTATATACATCACCCGTCTGACGAACCCTGTAGCTGATAGCTGTGTGCCTAGTGTAGTCTTTTACCCAAGGCTTTAGTCCTGCCTCCTGAGCCTTTTCTTTGGGCGTCTTAGCTGCTCCTCCCTTAAAGCCCGCTTCATTCCTCACCTTCGCCCATTTTCTGCGGAAGTTCTTAGGATAGATAGGAAGGCTTGGGTCGCACTTCCTCAGCCACTTTACTAGGTTATCAGGGATGTCCACAGTACGAGGTATCCGTGTCTTACCCATCGTCACTCTAATCTCTGCATCCTCCAAGTTGATAGCACCCCATTCAAGGTGACGCATCTCCGAATCGGGTCTTAACCCCGCAAACAGAGTAATCGCTACATAAGGCAATAATTCACCGCCATAAAGGGCCTCTGATGCCCCCAGCAGAGCCTTTGCTTCCTCGCACGACAATACACTTACCTCCCGATGGATCCTTGTCTTAGCTACTATATTCTTAAATGGATTATTGTTAACTAGGCCCTCTGAAATTGCCCATCGGTATAAGCTCTTAGCAAATCTCAAGTAATGGTTGTAGGATCCATTCGTGGCGGTTCTTAAATACTCTGAAGCATCCTCTCTGCTAAGAGATTCCAAAGTCCTACCTTCGGCCCAATCAACGAGCTTCATCAGTAAGCCCTTAGCCTGGTCGTAGGTGTTCTTTGAGCATTGCTCCTTGGTTGCTAGGTACTGCCACACAGCATCGCTGATTAGCGTTCTCTTTAGCTTATAATTACTTCGATGTGACCCCACCGCTTCAACGATGCACTGGTCACTTCCGAGAAGCCCGAATGCCCGTTCCGCTGACCTTACCTGCTCGGCACTCAAGTGCGTTCGAACTATGTTAGAGTCCTTTTGCCCTTCTTCTAGGTCATGGCACCTAGATCGGGCTTCTTCTAAGGACTTAGCTCTCTGCCGTATCCTCTTGCCATCAATGACCCCCTCAATGCAAAAGGAAGTTTTTGATGCGGAGTAAACAAATAGGTTATTTGTGCTGTATGTTTTCTGTCTTCTTTGTCGTTTTCTCATGGTGCGAGACGCACCAAATAGGCAAATAATTAGGCAAGGTTCGGCAGGATCCGCTTAGATACTGATGCCTCGCTTGCATGGCATGCAAGAGGTCAGGAGTTCGACTCTCCTATGCTCCACCATTCTTTTTAGGCGTGAAAGTGACTTAGGGTCTAAGGTGTCTGGATGTTGAACTCAATTTGGCTAACCGAGCCGGTAAAATGCAATGAATGTGCAGCTGATATTCTTCATCTGAGCTATGTGCTGGATATGATATTTGATCTTCAGAAAAGCAGACAATTAATTCTACAACTCTGAGCACAAAAAAGGGGCCTCAGTAATGAGGCCCCTTGGATTAATTTAGAAGCAGATGTTACTTATTGAGCACACTCAAAACAATGATGAGTGTTACAATGCTCGAGAGGCTTGCACCACTGCCAATGAAGCTATCAACAAGACCTTTGATATTGCCGATCACATTCATACTTGCGCCTTGGCCGAAAACAACAGAGGCAACGATAAGGAGGCCGATCGCTGCAACGAGTACACCAGAGATTCCTCCGATAGCTGACTTGATTTGATTAATTGTATTTTCCATGGTATTTATTTGTTTGGGTTTTTTTGTTTGTTCGGGATTCTGTTATGCGCGATTGCGCAGCAGACCGAAGATTAGAATGATGGCAACTAAGCCAACGAAACCGTTTTCTCCGCCAATAGCGGTAACAATTCCAGACAGGTTTCCGACCACACTGGCGCCGAAAATGGCGCCCTGGCCGAAGACGATCTCAGCAATAATACCGAGAGCAATCAGCCCTATTCCGAGTTCGGATATACTTTTGATTATACTAGTTAGCTGTGAGGTTACTTTTTCCATTTATCTCCTTTGTTGGGGTGAACCAGTAGTCGTTAGCGGTGATTCACATGAACCATCAGCACTACCAGAAAAGCAAAGCGGCGCATTGATGCGCCAAAATAGGGAAAGACTCACTAGGCTAAGACAACACTGTCTCGCCGATTTCCAATTTACATGTATAATGCACGTCACTGGAAAAAACAAATTAACAATAAATTGACGTATGTCCAGTACTCTTTTTAGGCGGCGGAAGCCGCTTGTTTAAAGCCGCGTCCGGCTTTTTCGTACTTAGGTGTCTGGTTCTGATTGATACAGTTTATTGTTTGCTAGGCTGAACCAATAATGGCGCGGATGTAATGCCATCCACTGTGCGGCAAGAATGAATCGCGAACGCATTCGAAAATGCAGGATGGCACAACGGATAGGTCGACTCGATGGTCGATTTTAAATCGTCGAAGGCATCGGCCCGAATTAAGGCCCCACTAGCGCCCTTGTCGCCGCCGCCGAGCATGCGCTCGCCCAACACGCCTGGTACGCTGCGTGCGATGTCGCACATCGTCTCCAATTCAGGGCCGCTGATCACATAATCATCACGTAGCCCAATGCCATCCGCGCGGAAATTCTTGCCCACCTTTGCGATGTCGCCACTACGCCACGCCTTTAGGGTATCGGCAAATCGGGTCTGTGCTTCATACAAGTATTTTAAGCGTCCCACACTCGCGGGTGCGACTTCCTGAATGTAGGCCGCAGCTGCAGCAAATTTTTCTGATGTCGAGACCTCTGCGAGTGACGCATAACCGAATTTTTTATTCAGTAATGCCTGCATGTGGTCGCATTCATCACGACGAATCTTATAGGTCGATTTTTCGAGTCCTGGGCGCTTCGTGCCTGTATCCAAACTTACGATGCGAAAGTCATCAGGATTGCCGCCAAATGGAATGTGGTCGATCGTTCCTTTGTTGGGATTGAAATAGGTGCCCATGCCTGCTTTTGCGAAATAAATCATAATCTGATCTAACTTGCCGCAAGGCGAACCGATGTAATCAGTCTCCACCATTTGGGCAAGATCTACGATGCGCATGCCGCCTTCGACGACTGTTTCGTTTACTTCAAAGAAGGTCAGAATCAGGTTCAGCGCTAGCGACGCTGAGCGCGACATGCCACCACCAGGAATGTTGCCATAGAGTACTGCATCGAAGCCTGTACCCAACTCGTAGCCCTCGCGCCGCAGTATCAATTCCACTCCATGCGGGAAACGTGCCCAGCTATCCTTCAACTCCTCTGGCTCTGCCGCTTCGCCCAGTGCGAAATCGACAATACCGTCCTCGGGGAAGTTCTCGCTAAAAATACGTATACGTCCCGAAGTGTTTGGCTTGAACGCCAGCCAGATGAAGCGATCGGTGCCAACACCGAAGAGTTCCATGCCGTTGTAATCGCCATGTTCGACGCCGAAGCAGAAGCGAGATGAACTGCGGCGCACTTGTCCGCCTTCAATATCGAGGCCGTATTGGTCTGCTGCCGCGGAGAGTTTGTTATGAATGTCTTGTTCCATATGATACCTTTTTGAATACTATAGTGATTAGTCTTCGTAGCCGTTTGGATTGGCTTGATGCCATACCCACGCGCTGGTGATGATGGATTTCAAGTCAGGAAACTTTGGATCCCATTTGAGTTCACTGTTGATCTTGCCGCTGGCAGCAATCAATGTAGCTGGATCGCCGGCACGACGTGGCTTCACCTCGGCAGGTATCGCGTGACCTGTCACTTCGCGTGCAGTCTCGATGACTTGCTTGACTGAGTAACCTTGGCCGTTGCCGAGGTTGTAGATCTTATCTTCGTTCTCGATCGCCCCGAGCGCGAGGATGTGTGCCTGCGCCAGATCGATCACGTGAATGTAGTCGCGCACGCAAGTGCCGTCAGCTGTGTCGTAGTCGTCGCCGAACATGTAGATCTGCTCGCGTTGCCCGAGTGCCACTTGTAGGACGAGAGGGATGAGGTGTAGCTCGGGAGTGTGATCTTCGCCGCGCTCGGCACTGGCGCCAGCGGCATTAAAGTAGCGCAGTGCTGCGTAGTTGAAGAACGGATATATGCGAGACATCCAATGTAGGTAGCGCTCGATGATATATTTCGATTCGCCGTAAGGGCTGCCTGGGATGATGCGCTCATCTTCGGCGATGGGCATACGCTCTGGATCGTCAAACAAGTTGGCCGTGGAAGACAAAATGAAGCGAGGTACTTCGAATTCGACCACACACTTCAATAAGTTGAGCGCATTGGAGACATTGTCGCCAAGGTAGAGGAACGGATCTTCCATCGATTCGCCGACCAGCGATTTGGCTGCAAAGTGCATGATCGCTTCGGGCTTGAAGCGACCGATCGCGTCGCGGATTGAGTCGATGTTGGCCAGATCGCCAACGACCAGTTCTGCATCTGAATGCACTGCGGCACGGTGGCCGAGCGATAGGTTGTCAAAGACCATCACGTCGTGTCCTGCGAGGACGAGTTGTTCGACTGCGACACTGCCGATATAACCGGCACCTCCTGTTACAAATACTTTCATATGCTGTGTTTAATTTTTTGGTGTAATGAATTTCTGAGAGTGCAAGCAATTGTGTCGCTGCTTGTTCTGCGGTCAAATCGCGTTGTGCGTTGGCGAGTCTTGCTTAGCCGACCATGATTCTTTTTAACTGTAACCGAGCGTAGCAGCGGGGGATAGAAATGTGGGCGCAACTGTCAATGCTCGACAGTCGTGGCTAAGTCTGAACTGCGATTATGGCGATTACCCGACGACGCTGGAGAGCTGGAAGATCGGTAGGAACATAGCCATGACGATGCCGCCGACGACAATACCGAGGAAGCATATCAACAGTGGTTCCATTAGCGAGGTCAGTGCGGCGACGAGAGTGTCGACTTCGTTGTCGTAAAAGTCGGCTACTTTGACCATCATACCATCGACGTTACCGGTTTGTTCTCCGGCACGGGTCATGTGTTTGACCATTGGTGGAAAGTACGGGTCAATTGCGAGCACTTCAGAGACCTGCCCACCTTGGCTGATGTGCTTGGAAACCTCTTTGCAGGCGGCTTCGATATAGGTGTTGTCGGATGCCTTGCGGACGATTTCCAGAGTGCGCAGGATGGGTACTCCGGCTCGCATCAAGATCGCGTAGGTGCGGCAAAAACGTGACAGGCTGACTTTACGTGTTAGTTCGCCAATAACCGGTAGCTTGAGCATGGTCTGGTCTTTGATCCTGCGTCCTTTTGGCGTCGAGACGACGCGCTTGAAGGCCCAAATAAAGGCGGCAAAGCCAATGATTAGGAAGACGATGTAAGACTTTAGGAATTCGCTGAGGTCGATTAGAATTTGCGTTGGTTTTGGCAACTCCGCGCCGAAGTCTGCAAACATCTCGGCAAACACGGGAATAACGAAGATCAGCAGGATATTGACGAGGCCGACCGAGAGGCCGATGACGGCGACTGGGTAGGTCATGGCACCTTTGATCTGTTTGATCAACTTGACGGTCTCTTCAAAGTAGACCGAGGTTTTATCTAGAATTTCGGCGAGGCCGCCACTGGCTTCACCGGCTTCGACCATCGAGATGAAAAGATTTGGAAAGGCGCGCGGATAGACGGCGCAAGATTCGGAGAAGGATTTACCCGCCGATACGTCGGTGCGAACATTATGAATGATGACTTGGAAAACTGGATTTTCAGTCTGATCCTCGAGCGCTTCGAGTGAGGTAACTAAGGGCAGGCCAGCTTCGAGCATGGCAGCCAGCTGCTGAGTGAAGACGGTAAGCTCCTGCAGTTTGATTTTCTTGCGCGGGGCTTGCTTCTCGTAGGACTTCCGCTTGGCGAGTCTTTGCCCCTCGGCGAAACTGATTTTCTTTTTCTTTGAAGCGTTGAGCGATGCGGGAGTCAGTGTAGCCATAGTATTTATGTCTCGGATTATTAATTACTGGATCTTTCTATGTCTTGATCTAACTTGCAAGTATTCGCAGTACGAATGTGGCTTTTTTTGATATTTTTGACGGTTTCTTGTATATCTACCTAAGCGGCCGGACGAATTTTAGTGCAGAAATCTACTAGATCATGCCTTGACAGCGACGAGATCTGAGGTTTTTCTCCTCCGCTTTTCTCTAATTTTCACAGCACACTATCATGGGACCAACATACAGACCTTCAAAACTTCGCCGCGCTCGTAAATTCGGGTTTCGCGCACGTAATGCAACCCGCGGTGGCCGCAAGATTCTCGCGGCACGCCGAGCGAAGGGCCGTCACAGCCTCTCTGCTTCCGTCTAAGACGGAGCGTAATGAGGTCTCGGAGCCATGGGCATCCCGACTTCTAAGCGTCTGCGCAAACCGCGCGAATTCCAAGAGGTCCGCAATCAGGGTAAACGTATCCTGTGCGGACCTTTTATTTTTCAATGCCGTCGGCTCGCTCCCGATGAGGGCGCAGCACGCCGCTTCGGCGTGATCGCATCTCGACGTGTCGGGAATGCGGTGAAACGCAACCTCGGCAAGCGGACGTTTCGTGAGCTTTTTCGCCAGCATGAATCGGCGTTGCCGCTAGGTAGCGACATCGTGATCGTGCTGCGGGCCAGTTTTGATCGGCACAGCTTCAGTGACTTAGAGTCTCGCTATTTACGCGCCTGCGCTACAATCTTAACAGAGGCAGCGGTTGATCAAGCCGCTGAAAAATAGGATGAAGGACGAACTGAAACAGGCCCAATCGGCACGCCATCGGACGGGGCGCAAGCCGTCGCTCCTTGCGCAGTTGGCAGCGTTGCTGGTACGCATTTATCAATTAACACTCTCGCCGATGAAGCAGATCTTCTTTGGCTCCAACTGTAGCTGCCGCTTCCAGCCGACCTGCTCTTGTTATGCGCGTTCCGCGTTCTTACAATATGGGTTTTGGCGCGGGTGGTGGTATGCATTTCGACGTATTTTACGTTGCCACCCTTGGCACCCCGGCGGATATGACCCGCTTCCGTGCTTGAACAAGCAGCAGAAAGAAGACATTGCAGCACACCACAACTCACTTTTAGATGGATAAGAAAAATACAATTTTAGGAATCATCTGCATCGCGGCCGGTATCGGCTTCATGTATAAGCAGACGAACGATTTAAAGAACCAGCAGCTTCAGCAACAGCAGCAAGAGGCTGCGGCACTTGAGCAAGCGAGGGTCGAAGCACCTGCCGGGGATACGCTCGTCACCGACCCTGCAGGCGTGGCGGGTGACGACATCTTGGATCTGCTGACACAACCCCAAGAGCTTGCCGCAGTAGTCGTTGCGCAGCCCACGATGGTCGCTGCCGAGCAAGTCGTTATGCTCTCAAATGACTTTATCGAGGTTGAGTTTACGACCCTTGGCGGTGCGATTCGTACAGTCGAGTTTTTACAAACGAAGACAGGTCAGCGCGACGATTATGTATTCAATATAGATGGTCGTCTGCCTGCACTGAGCCTTAGCCTCGCTGGTCGTGATGGGGGCATGCAGGAATTTGCACTGCCCTATACGATCGAGCAACAGTCCGCCGATTCGATCACGTTCGTCTTTAACTCTGGTGATGGGCTGGCGCTGCGCCGTACCTATTCGCTCGCGCAAGATGGTTCAGAGCAAGACCCTTACATTATCCGCCACAGCACGACTTTTAATAATCAAGCCGCCACACCGCAGGTGCTGTCGACGATTTATTTGAATCTAGGTACCTCGCGACCAATTACAGAAAAGCAACTGCCTGCGTTCTTAAATGTTGGGTATTTTGACGGCGAAGATGCTGAGTTTATCGCGATTAACAAACTCACCGGCGGCAAGGGTTTTTTAGGTATTGGCGCCAGTGCTCCAGTCGAACAACTCGAGCAATCTGTTCGCTGTGAGTGGGCGTCGGTCAAGAATCAGTTTTTTGCTGCTGTGCTGAGTTCGGAAACGATGGGTCGCGATTTGTTTATTTATTCAGTCGAGGCGCCTGAAGGTGAAGATGGCACACGTGGTCGCCCAGGTATCTCCGGCAGTGTTGGTTATGAGCTTGGCATCGTGCCTGCAGGCAGTGCCAAAACCCTAGATTTTGATTTCTACGTCGGGCCCAAAGAATTTAAGCGCCTGCAAGCGCTGGGCAATCAGCAGGACGAAGTCATGCAGTTCGGCTTTCTTAGCTTTATTAGTAAGTTACTGCTTTCTTTTATGTATGCGATTCATTCGGTCGTTCCTAGTTGGGGTTGGTCGATTGTGATTATGACGATCTGCATTAAGACACTGTTCTGGCCCCTTTCAGCTAAAGCGAGCCGCTCGCAGAAGCGGATGGCAAAGATCCAAGGGCCGATGGCTGAGCTTAAAGAGAAATATAAGGATAACCCTCAGAAATTACAGCAGGAGACCCTCAAGGTCTTTAAGGAGCATCAGGTTAATCCGGTCGCGGGTTGTTTACCAATGCTTGTCCAGATGCCGATCTTCCTCGGCCTGTTCTATATGCTCCGCTCTGCCTCAGAGCTGCGCCACGAGTCGTTCCTGTGGGTGAGTGACCTGTCGATGCCGGATACCTTGACGTATATTGCCGGCTTTCCGATAAACATTCTTCCATTGATCATGGGCCTGACAATGTTCTTTCAAATGCGCATGATGCCTGTTTCGCCGACTGCGGACCCCGCGCAGCAAAAGATATTCAAGTTCTTGCCTTTCATCTTTCTGGTCTTCCTTTACAATTTCTCATCTGGTTTAGTCCTCTACTGGACCGTACAAAATCTTTTGACCATTCTTCAACAGAAGATCATTAATAATAGTCCGGATGAAGAACTGAAGCCCGTCGGTGCTGCCAAAGTTGCGACATCAACTGGCAAAGGTGGTTCTCCAAGCACGAAGCCACGTAAGAAAAATAAATAACCCCCCCCCGTTGAATTTCGTGATGCGCGCTGCGCGATTTTCAGTATTTCAGTATTTCAGCGTTTCATCATTCAGCTTTTTTTTAATATGTCAGGACACAGCAAATGGGCTACCATCAAACGCGCAAAGGGTGCTACAGACGCCAAGCGCGGTAAGATTTTCAGCGTGATCAGTAAGGATATCACGCTCGCGGCTCGCGCTGGAGGCGGTGATCCTTCGATGAATCCGCGCTTACGCACCGTGGTTGCGAAGGCGAAGGAGGCGAATATGCCTAATGATAATGTCGAGCGGGCGATCAAAAAAGGCACCGGAGAATTGCCGGGTGTCGTCTACGAAGAGATCGTCTATGAGGGCTATGCGCCGAGTGGTGTGGGACTGATTGTCGAGATTACCACGGATAATAAGAATCGATCTGCCTCTGAAGTGCGCAGCACGATGGGCAAGAACGGCGGCAATCTAGCCGGCGTCGGTGCAGTCTCGTTTCAGTTTGATCACGTCGGCCAGTTCATCATCGATGCGAAGCAGGCCGATGAAGAAACACTGATGGATGTAGCGCTCGAAGCGGGCGCTGAGGATATTAAAAACGAAGGTGATCACTTCGAGGTGATTTGCCCAATGGCTGCGTATGACTCAGTTTCACAGGCATTGACCTCCAAGGGGATCGAATCAGAACAGTCGGATTTGGTTTATTTGCCCAATATTATGGTGCCGATCAGTGATAAGGAGACTGCACGTAAAGTGCTGCATTTGATTGAGATTTTGGATGCTCTAGAGGATGTTAAAGCCGTCCACTCGAATCTCGACCTCGCCGATGGCGTGCTCGATGACGAGGAATAACAATCCTTAGCGTCTCCGTGAAAAACCTCTTGCCAAGTCCCTCTGGGCTTTGCAGCTTAATTTTTTTAAACAATGAACCCCAAAATAAACATGCGTTGTAAAACCCTCACCCTTCTTTCTCTTGCCGCTGCGGCTCTCGTATTCACTGGCTGTGATGGTGGTAAAGCACAAATGACTACAGGGGAAACAAATGTCCTTGGCTTGTATAAAAATGTGCAGGAAAGCTATGCGCCAACGTCGCCGAATTCGTTCACCATCAATTCCGACGAACTCTACACTCGTAAGAATTTTTCTGGTGATAAAACCACGCTTCTTTGGGGCTTGATTACGATCGAAGACTATTAGGTCACAGTGGTTTAAATATTTCTGAAAGCCGCTTCCATTGGGAGCGGCTTTTTTCTTGGCAATCGGGCTGTCCTGCATCGGGATGCCTTTTTAACTTATGCCGCACAACGTCGCTTACTTTCTGGCTAAACAAGCTGCTCAGCATCCTCATGCCGCTGCGGTGCGTGCGCCTGTCGGGCGTGAGGCTGATGGCGCGATTCGCTATGTTGAACGTAGCTTCTCGCAGTTGGATACGGAGGCATCAGCGACTACTCATTACTTTGTTGCACGCGGGATTAAGCGTGGCACGCGTGTGTTGTTGATGGTCAAGCCGGGCTTGGATTTGATTCGTATTGTGTTTGCGCTGTTTCGTATCGGGGCAGTGCCGATCGTGATTGATCCGGGCATGGGGCTAAAGCGCTTCTTGCGTTGTGTGCGGCATTCGCAACCGGAGGCGCTGGTTGGCATTCCCCTCGCGATCTGGGTGGCGCGTCTGTTTCGACCAAGTTTTCGTGGGGTGTCGGTGAAGCTCTCGGTCGGTTCTGGACTTGAGAAAAAAATCGCTCAATATAGCGCACTGGGGGATTTTCCCGTCGTAGACTCTGCAGACGAGGAATTGGCCGCAGTCTTGTTTACCTCTGGTTCGACCGGACCAGCGAAGGGTGTGTGCTACGCACACGGCATGTTTGTCGCGCAGGTGGAGGCGATTCGTGCGCAATATGGCATTGCGCCTGGCGAAGTGGATTTACCAATGTTGCCCGTGTTTGCTTTATTTAATCCAGCGCTGGGGATGTGCACTGTGGTGCCAGAGATGAACCCGAGTCGGCCTGCGACGGTCGATCCGGAAAAGATCGTGCGGGCAATTCAGCAGAACTCGGTGACTAATAGTTTTGGTTCGCCAGCATTGTGGACCAAGATTGCGCGTTACTGTGAGGCGCATGCCCTGACGCTGCCGAGCGTGCGTCGTATTTTGATGGCGGGCGCACCTGTGCCGCCAGCGTTGATGCGGCAGATGAAAGCGATCATTCCCAATGGTGAAATCCATACGCCGTATGGAGCCACTGAGGCGTTGCCAATGAGCTCGATCACATCGACGGAAGTGTTGAGCGAAACTGCGGTGCGCACCACGCTAGGCGACGGGACATGTGTGGGTGCGCCACTGCCTGGAGTGAGTGTGCTGATTATTGAGCCAGTTGCTGGGCCGATTGCGACGCTTGCTGAAATCGTGGAACTACCAGTCGGTTCGATTGGCGAAATTATCGTGCGCGGGTCGTCGGTCACGCGTAGCTACGACAAGCGTCCAGATGCGGATGCAGATTCAAAGATTGCCGATGGTGAGGGACATTGGCACCGCATGGGCGACCTAGGTTGGATCGGTGAAGCGGGGCGGCTATGGTTTTGTGGTCGCAAGGTTGAGCTTGTGCAGACAGCGGAGGGGCCGCTTTACACGGATTGCTGTGAGGCGATTTTTAATGCGCACCCACAAGTGTTTCGCTCGGCGTTGATTGATGTTGGCGGGGGACGTCCCGCGATCGTGATCGAACCGGAGACGGGCGCATTTCCGGCGGATGATTCAGCACGGACGGAGTTTGTTGAGAGCTTGCGTGAGATTGCCCAGCAGCATGCTATGACGAGTGCGATTAACACGTTCTTTTTTGAGAAATCGTTTCCCGTGGATGTGCGGCATAATGCGAAGATTCACCGTTTGTCGCTTGCGAGGAAGTTCGCAGGTGGGTAGGTCTGGCCATGTATGAAGATTTTAGTGACAGGTGGCGGTGGCTTTGTCGGTGGCTATGTGATTGAGCGCTTATTGGCGCGCGGCTACGCCGTTCGCTCTATCGGTCGATCATCACAACCGCTGTTGGAAGCGCAAGGTGTGGAGGTCGTGTGTGGCGATCTTGCAGATGCATCGGCGCTGGCGGCTGCATGCGAGGGTGTGGATGCGGTGTTTCATGTGGCGGCGCGAGCGGGCGTTTGGGGTAGTTGGGAGCGTTATTATCAGCCCAATGTTGTTGGCACGCGTAATGTCGTGGCGGCATGTCACGAGCAGGGCGTCGGCCGTTTGATCTACACCAGCACACCAAGTGTGGTGTTTAATGGCCAGTCGATCCGCGGCGGCGATGAGTCGCTGCCGTACGGGCAAAATTGGCTGTGTCATTACGCGCAAACAAAGGCGATTGCTGAGGAAGAGGCGTTGGCTGCGAATTCGGAGACTTTGAAGATTGTGGCCTTGCGACCGCATCTGATCTTTGGGCCGGGCGACCCACATCTTTTGCCGCGTGTGCTTGCGAGTGTGCAAGCGGGTCGTTTAAAAATCGTGGGCGATGGGCGCAGTCGCGTGGATGTGTCATACGTGGGTAATGTGGCCGACGCGCATTTGGATGCGTTTGATGCTTTAGCTGCAGGCAAGGGAGCAGGGCAGGCGTATTTTATTTCACAGGGGGAGTCGGTCGAGTTGTGGCCGTGGCTGAATTCGATTTTGGAGGGCTTAGGCCATGCGCCGTTGACGAGCAAAATCCCATTACCGGTGGCGTATACTGTGGGTGCCCTGTGCGAGGGGTTGTGGAAAGTGCTCGGCCGTCGGGATGAGCCGCCAATCACTCGATTTGTTGCTGTGGAGTTGGCTAAGGATCACTATTTCGACATCAGTGCAGCACAGCGAGATTTAGGCTATTTAGCCAAGACGCCAATGGTAGAGGCGCTGAATCAGACGATATTGGACTTAAAAAAACGTGGTTTTTAAATGTTATATTAGCAATAATCCTTATTGACGATCGAGTTGCTGATCCGTGGATTCATTGAGTGAGTATTGCGAGCATAGATAGTTTAACAGTGTTGCTTTTGGTCATGTGCGCGGTGCTGCTCGGAGGCATTGTATTCTTGATTGGCTTGTTGTTACGCAAGCCCAAGCCAGTGCTCCTTGCCCCGCCTGCGCCAAAAGAAGAGCCAGTCATGGCAGAAGCCGCTCGAATTGATCCGGCTTCTAATACCTTGTTTGCGACGCTTTCGCATGAATTGCGCACCCCTTTGAACGGGCTGCTGGGGGTTGCTCAGTTAATGCAAGAAGAGCTTCCGAGTGAAAATGGAATGGCGATTGAGGGTTGTGCCAGGCACATGCTGGCAGTCATCGGCACGATGGTGAATTTATCCAAGATACAAACCGAGTGGAATGACTTGCCGGAATATCGGGAGTGGGTGAGTCTGTATGATTTGATGGAACAGATTAAGAAGGACTTGATCTTTCGTGCTGATTTACGTGGGCTCAAGTTTGAGCTGAGTCATCAGGATAAGTCTTTGCGCCTGCGCGGCGATGGCGATCACCTGCGGGCGATCATCGAGAATACTCTGTTAGGCTCAATTGAGAGTGTATCTTTAGTGAACATCCCGACTGAGAAAAAGGTGTTGCAGGTCTCATGGCGGACGGATGGAGCAGATGTTAAAGTCGATATTGTGAATCCTTGTGAGGAGGCTTCTCAAGAGCGCCAACAAGAGATACAGAAAGTCTTCCTGATGACGACGGGGGCGAATCACAAGCGCATCAAAATGGAGTATTTGTATTGGGCGGTATCGTCTGCATTGCTGGAGCGCTATAACGGCGTGATGCATGCGACCCCTGATGAGGCGGGTGGGGTGCACACGCTGTTGTCGTTCGAGATGGAGCAGATGCAAGCCTCCGCGAGTAGTGAATTGCCAGTCGGCGGCCTCCGTTTGGATAAGGGTGGGAAGCCACTCAAGTCGATGTTGGCTTTGCCCGTACGCCTTTCGCTGATCGTGGCTGAAGATGATCCGATTGCTCGCAGTTTGTTAGCAGCAGCGCTGGGGCACATGAAGCAAGATGTAATTTTTGCAACGAATGGGCAGGAGGTGTTGGATTTAGTCCAGAAATCCACGGGCTGTGACTTGATCCTAATGGATATTGATATGCCGATTATGGATGGCGTTGCCGCGGGGCTGGCGCTGCGAGCTGGCGAAGCCGGCGAACTCGGTAAGCATGTGCCGATCGTGGCAGTAACTGCTTTCGGTGTGCTCTCGGACGAGGGTAAGTTTAAGCGGGCGGGGATGAATTATTTCCTGCCTA
>Ga0209406_1000754_pt1 | contig 24795 bp, 23 predicted proteins | sample COGITO_mtgs_1204_FD_184808 | JGI IMG/M metagenome (GOLD analysis project Ga0209406, IMG submission 184808) | Pelagic marine microbial communities from North Sea - COGITO_mtgs_120426 (SPAdes) (version 2) | ecosystem: Environmental > Aquatic > Marine > Epipelagic ... | reverse complement strand
TTTGTGAAATATTAAGACTTTTTTCATAATAATCAATAGCATTGGTGTAATTTTTAGAAGCCCAAAATACGTTACCTAAATTTGAGTAGGTAGAAGATAAACTTTTTTGATCATCTTCATTTTTCTTTATTTCTAGACTTTTATTATAGTTTTCAATTGCCAATTTCAAATTACCATTAACTCTATGTATGTTGCCAATATTATTAAGTGAATAGGCTTGTCCATGCAAATCATTAGTCTCTTTAGAGATTAATAATGCCTGTTCGAAATATTTTAATCCTTCACTATTATTATTAGCTTCTAGATAGAAGTTGCCAATAAAATTATTTGTGTTAGCAATGCCTTTTTTATATTGAACACTATCATAAAGGTGCAAAGCTTCCAAAGAATATTCTAGGGCATTTATGTAATCTCCCTTGTATTTACAAGCATGCCCTTTTATGTACAATGCATGTGCCATTTCTATTGGATTTTGCAAGCTATTAGCAAAAGAAAAATAAAGGTCTGAATAATATATAGAGCTGTCGGGATTAGTTTTTAAAAACCCATCCCAAGCTACAGATTTTATAGCACCAAATCTAGTTTCAGCTGAAAGCTGGTCGTTACTCCATAAATTAATTAGAGAATCAACTTTAGTTTCAGCAGATACCACTATGCAAAAAAATAAGCTATATAGAAAAATGATGAACTGCTTTTTGCTAAACATGAGTTAATAAAATGATAATTAAGCTAACTTTTCGTGTGCTTTATTTCTGTCTTGTAAATTTTATTTCAAAAGAGCTGCCTTCTCCAAGAATCGATTTAGCTGTTATTGCTCCTTTATTTATTTCAAAATATTCCTTTGCAATACTTAACCCAAGGCCGGTGCCTTTAATTTCTGTCACATTATTTGCACGAAAAAATGGTTGAAATAATTTTGTAAGTTCATCTTTCGGAATACCGATTCCATAATCCTTAACTGTTAAAACAAATTCTTTTGACTGAAAAGAAATAATTAGCTCTGGGTTATTCTTGCCAACCGAATACTTGAAGGCATTACTAAATAAATTCGATAATGAGTGAGTGAGCAATTTAGGGTCTAATTTAACATCGTATTGTTTGCCGTTAGTAACAATCTCCATAATTCTACCGTCAGATTGTATCTCATTGAAATCTTTCGCCAACTCAATGCAAAAATCAACTAAATTTATATCTTGCTGTTTTAAATCAACTTTTCCTGCTGTCAGTTTACCTAAAATAAGCACATCATCCATTAACTCCGTCATTTTACCAATTTCTGAAGTAATTCGGGTAGTTATTTTGCAAAACCTTTTGCTTGTTTCCTCATGCAAGCTTTCCGCTATGATTTGTAACAGCTCTGAATTAGATTGTATTGCTGCTAAAGGAGTTCGAAATTGATGGGAAGCCGTTGACACAAAACTAGTTTTTAATTCGCCTAACTCTTTTTCCTTCAATAATGATTTCTTTAATTTCATTTCGCTAGCTGATAACTCTTTTGTTCGTTCAGTTACCTCAATTTCTAGCTTTTTATTGAAATTTTCGCTGACTTGCTGTGCTTCTTTTAATGATTCGGTAAGCTTCTGCAAGCTAACTTCCGTAGCTTTTATATCTGTTATATCTGCAGTGTACACATTAATATAGTCGAATGGCTGAAACGGAACTACGTCAAACCTAATTGTATTCTTGCCAATTTGCATATCAAATTGATGCTTAACTCCTTTTTCGAATGAATAACCCAATTCGGAAGTAAAATATACTTTTAATTTTTTGCTTAATGGTCGATTAAGAAATTTGATAATGGCATCAGCATGTTTATTGGAGTACATTAAAACGCGCCCATGTGCGGAAAACCTCATCACAGCATTCGGATTTTCCTCCGGAAATAAATTCGTGTTCGTTATTACTTCTTGTAGCTGTTTGTTTGTATTATATAGCTCTAAACTCTTTTTTTCGAGTAAACTCTCGGCCTCTTTTCGTGCCCTCTTTTCTCTGTCTAGGGCTTTTTTATATAATTCTATATCCAAAACTATATCAAATTAACAAAATTTTGAGCCCAACTTTTTCACCTTCATTAGTTTCTGCTACTTTTTCGATTTCGACTTCCTCATTAAAATACCTCGCGGCACCTTTAATCAAGCCAACAGCCAAATCAGCCATTTTTCTTGATGACGAGTATTCTAAAATCATCTCATTTTTACTTTTTATCTCTGATTCGAATCCAGGTAATTCAGCTTCTGGATATAGCTTTAAAACTTCTGGATGTATATAGCGTTCAATTGATTCTAAAAATGAAAACAAATTATCCTGCTCCATGAATTTCGGATAATCTCTGCTCAATGTTTTAAAGAAGTATTCCCCGTAAATGTTTAACAATGTTGGAACTGGAATATCTTTTATTTCAGATAATTTACCAACCATCTTAAACATATCTTTATGACTATAGGTGCCTACAGATGAATAAACCCCGTCAGTCTCTAGTTCACATTCATCAATTATCTTTTGTACTATTTCTAAGCCAAATTCGTTTTCTACTAATTCTAAAAATTCGGTAAATACAACTCCTTTCATAACTATTAAATTTTAATTTACACTACTTAACGTAAAAGTAAGGCTTTTAAACAAAAAAGAGTATATTTTCTTTTTAGAATAACCTATGTTATATTAGGGATTTTCTTTTGAAAATTTAAATCTGACAAACCGTATTAGTTTTAACGCACATGTAGGTAAGATTTATTTCAGAAGGTAACATCCGAATACTTTAATATTTTTAAAAATGCATAGTGAAAACGTGGCAAAATATCAAAAAATCTTATGAAGATAGGCTGAAAAATTAACCTATTGAATCATAGAGGCGACATCAGCTATTCCTGAAAGTTTTTTTACATTTTTTGGCATCTGTACTTTATCGAATAATTCTTTTCTTCCAGATACGTAGAGCCTTGCTTTTTTAAAATTACTGCTATAGTCATTCAAAAATTCTTGATTAGATTTCCCACTAGTAGCATCGGAAGTAATAAAGCATAAAAGAATAGTTGCAGAACAATAATTATAAGTCTCAATGACTTCATTAAATGGCACGTTCTGGCCTAAATAGATAACCTTAATGTTCATGGATTTGAGCATATAAAAAGCCATAAGCAAGGCCATTTCATGGAGTTCTCCTTCAGGCAGAAACAATATGGCAACATCCTCTTGTGTCTGCTTAAAATTGAGTGTATTAATCGCAACAATTAATTTATGGCGTATGAGGTTTGACATAAAGTGTTCTTGAGACGGACTAACATCATTAATTGGCCACATAAACCCTACCCTTGTTAAAAATGGATATATTACATGAACTATAGTGTCTTGAAAACCTCTTCGCATAATGGAATCAGAGAACAATCGATCGAATGATTCTTCATTATAATCAAGCATTGAGATAATTAACTCATTTATAACTGCCTCAATTCCATCATCACTTACGGTATTGATTAATTTATCAGTGATTAACTCACTAATACTAGCTTGGTCCAATTTACTAAGCTTAGAAATTTTATGCCCTTGATTAAGCAGCACCGAAATATTTAAAAGCTTTTTAAGTTGTTGGTCATCATAAAATCTAATATTAGTTTCAGTTCGTTGTGGCACCAATAAATTATAACGTTGCTCCCAAATACGTATAGTGTGGGCTTTAATTCCTGATAATTGTTCTAATTGTTTAATTGAATAGTGGCCCATTGGCAAAGTTGTTGTCATACAAATCTAATAAATGTTATCGCTATTTAAGTTTTCTAGTTAAGAGTTAGATCAGTAGATGGCCTGCTAACCTAAATAAATCGATTTTAGGCCTTAATTTCTATAATCATTAGAGAATATTATATTAACTATAATTTTCTATTCCATTAATATAAATTGAATATTCACCACTAACTCAAATTCACTTATAAGTAAATCAATTAAATAAAGAAAATCGGTATCTGCAATTATCCAGTACATATATAATTTTTAATTTTAGTTGGTATACAAACTGTTCTTTTTGAACCACGATGTTTTATCTTTCTATGTGCTTACCTCGTGTTCCTCTCAATCTTTCTATTACTGTTTCTCTATTTTTCACTGAAACAAATCCAATATCAATGGCACTAGCTAGGTTCACTGATGGTTCTTTGTGATCCATCGATCGTATCAAATTCAATTTTACTGGCAGTTTGTCAACATTAAGTTTCTCCTGCTTCATAAAATGTCTTAATAAAAACGTTAACTGAATCCTGTCAGTTGCTACGGCAACCTTCTTGAAACCCTGTTTTTTTGCGACGTTCATAGAATAATAGATATTCTCCTTACTGTGTTCGGCCTCAGTTTCTTTGAATATATTTGCTCTTGGAATACCCATTGCTTCTGCATAAATTGCCATTACTTTTGCCTCATTATATTCTGTATACACAGATGATCCAGAAACTATAATGTTTTTTGCAAGACCATTGTCAAATAGGTATTTAGCCCAAAGCAGTCGCATTTTAACTGTTAAATTCCAACTTATTCCATCGCAAGGATACCCAGGAATAATAATTGCGTCGTAAACAGTTTTATTGGTATTTAATCTAACATTCTTATGTGTTAAGCCATCCGAGCCCTTAACTATATTAGGTGCAAAAAACAACAATAATAAGTAGGTAAATATGTTCACTTTTGTCATTTTGTTTAATCTTTTGATTAATTTATTAAACAAATATAAGGCTAATTAGCCAATAAACATTAAATTTGTCTAATATTATTTAGTTTTTTTTAAACGTTAAGGTTCGGAGATGAATAAATATTATAGATTCATATTTTTATTAGGCTTATTTGTGACCATTTTACAATTTACTGTTACTGCTCAGAATGCTAAAATCACTGGAACAGTTACAAACGAATATAATAGCCCTATTCCGTTTGCAAATGTCCTTATTCAAGGTACTTCAATTGGAGCTACCACAGATTTTGATGGCATATTTGAATTTAAAACACTACCTGCAGGAATAGTAACTTTAGTAGTTAGTTATGTTGGTTATGAAACGAAGTTAGTATATGAAATCGAAGTATTTAATTCAAAAACTACGTTTCTTAAGGTGCAACTTATGGAAAGTTCTGCCAATTTAAAAACAGTGGAAATTACCAGTTCACAATTTAACAAGACAGAAGAAAGTCCTTTATCAATGCGAACGATAAACGCGACAGAAATTCAACGAAACCCTGGTGGTAACAGAGATATTTCTAAAGTTCTTCAATCTCTTCCAGGTGTAGCTTCGAGTGTTTCTTTTAGAAATGATATAATAATTAGGGGTGGTGCTCCTAGCGAAAATAGATTCTACCTAGATGGCATCGAAGTTCCAAACATAAATCATTTTGCTACCCAGGGTTCTTCTGGAGGGCCAGTTGGAATGTTAAACGTAAATTTTATTGACAATGTAGATTTCTATTCCGGGGCATTTCCTTCAAATAGGGGTAACGCTTTAAGCGCTATACTTGAATTCAAACAAAAAGACGGTAACAGCGAGAAACTTGAAACCAATTTTACCATTGGATCTAGTGATATTGGTTTAACACTAGATGGCCCAATATCAAAAAAAGCAACCTATATATTTTCTTTTAGAAGATCGTATTTGCAATTTTTATTTCAAGCCCTGAAATTACCCTTTCTTCCAGCTTATAATGACGCACAGTATAAAATTACTTACAATATAAATCAAAAAAATCGACTGACGTTTATTGGGCTAGGTGCCTTGGACGATTTTGAGTTGAACCAAAAAGTTAATGATGGCGTGAGTGATCTTGACATAATCTCAAGGAATAATTATATTCTGGGAAATATACCAGTCAGCGATCAATGGAATTATACGGTTGGTGCTAAGTATAATCATTTCAGAGAAAAAAGCTTTCAAACAATAATCTTAAGTAGAAACTACCTAAATAATAAGGCTGTTAAATTCAAAGATAATAATGAATTGGATGAGGATAATCTCATTTTTAATTATAAATCGGAAGAAATCGAGAATAAATTTCGATTTGAGCATACTTTTCGAAATAATGGATATAAACTAAACACTGGTATCTCCTATGAAAATGTAACATATGTAAATGAAACTTTCAATAAGATTAATATAAATGATGATATAATACTAATTGATTTCAAATCAAGATTAAACTTCAATAAATTTGGGGCGTTTGCACAATTGAGCAAATCCTTACTTTCATCACGTCTTATTCTCTCTGGGGGTCTTAGAACTGATTTTTGCGACTACTCAGAAACTATGTTGAATCCCCTTAACCAACTTTCGCCACGAATTTCAGCGTCATTTTCAATAACAGAAAAATTAAGTTTCAACTCAAATATAGGTCGATATTTGCAGCTTCCAGCTTATACTGCAATGGGCTATAGAGAATCAGATTCGCTAGTAAATAAAAACAACTTATCTTACATTAGTTGTGATCATTTTGTTGGCGGTCTAGAATATGCAATTGGATCAAATTCAAAGACGACCATTGAAGCTTTTTATAAAAATTATTCGGGATACCCCCTTTTGCTAAGCGATTCTATATCGCTAGCAAACTTAGGAAGCGATTTTGGCGTGATTGGCAACGACAGAGTATCCTCAATTTCAAATGGAAGAAGTTATGGACTTGAGTTTTTGTATCAACAAAAATTATATAAAGGATTCTATGGTGTAGTTGCTTATACTTTAGTAAGAAGTGAATTTGGGGATAAAAATGACAAGCTAATCTCCTCTGCATGGGACAACGGGCATATAGTTAATTTAACTGCTGGAAAAAAATTCAAAAACAATTGGGAAATTGGTGTTAAATGGCGTTTTTCAGGCGGAACTCCCTATACTCCATATGACCTGCAAACTTCCTCTCTTATTTCAGTTTGGGATGTTAATGGCCAAGGAGTGCTGGATTATGACAAATTAAACAGTGAAAGACTTAAGCCATCTCATGGTCTTGATGTCAGAATTGACAAGCGACTTTATTTTGATAAATGGTCGTTTAACTTCTATATCGACATTCAGAATATTTATAACTTTCAATCAGAATTACCCTCCTATATTGATGTTAATCGTGATGCTGCAAATGCGCCAATAATAAGTGGAGATAACCCCAATTCATATGAAACTAAATATGTTTCTAACACAGCAGGGACCGTCTTACCGTCGCTTGGAATTATGATTCAATTCTAGCTTAACCAAAGCTTTATTAAAATAATTTGATTAATCGATCCAATCACCATTTTCTTTGATAAGCTCAATAAGTTCATCAACTGCAGATTCTGAAGTGATGTTTTTCTTTACGACTTCTTGCCCTTTGTATAACGAAATTTTTCCTTTACCGATCCCTACATAGCCATAATCTGCATCGGCCATTTCTCCGGGCCCATTAACAATACAGCCCATTATACCGATTTTTAAACCTTTTAAGTGGCTGGTTCTTGACCTTATTTTTGATGTGGTTTCTTGCAAGTCAAAAAGCGTTCGTCCGCAAGAAGGGCATGATATATATTCTGTTTTAGATATTCGTGTTCGCGTTGCTTGCAGCAATCCAAAGGCGGTTTGGTTTATCATTTGGTCACTACCGCAATTCTCTGCTGCAATAAAAACTCCTTCACCTAAACCATCTAATAATAAGGCTCCCATATCAGTCGAGGCACGTAATTGTAGAATTTCTGGCTCCAAATTACCATAAGCTCGTCCAATAATCACTGGAGCTTTACAATCATTAGTCATCAACAAGCTCATTATCTTTCTTTGTTCGGCCATGCCGTGCTTGTTATAGGTATCGATTAGCAAAGCAACCGTTGTATCAAACTTTAGCTTATTTATCAGCGCTGGGACCAAGTCCTCTAAACAAACATATACTATGTTCAGCTCTGAATGAATTTCAACAGCTTCATGGTATTGTTTAACTGTAAGAAAAGGATAACGTCTTTCTTGATTTTTGACATTGAGCCATTGATTGTAATTTTGAATAACACCAAGTGTACCAGGAATCTCAAAATCAATCTTTTTATCATTAACAAAAACATAATCGCATGCTAAGTCGGTTATACCCCATTTGTCATCTTTAACATTGTAATTATATCCTAATGCATATAAAGAGGCAGGAGTAATATTTGTTTTTAAGGAGAAATCTGCCATTACAATAGGCACATTAGAACCTCCAATGTTTAATCTAGCCTCTGTTTTCCGTTTAAAATATTGATAAGGATTATATACTAATTCATTAATAACGCCTATCTTATCATGACCACTTCTTGTTTTATAGCGTTCAACCAGAGCTTCCGCTACAGGAATCTCAAGTTCCGGTTCTTCTGTTAATGACACACGTATAGTATCACCCAATCCATCTTCTAATAAAGTGCCTATACCAACAGCTGATTTTATTCGTCCATCCTCGCCTTCACCAGCTTCGGTAACCCCTAAATGCAATGGATAGTTCATATCTTCCTCCTGCATTTTTATAATCAACAATCGGTATGCCTGCACCATTGCTTGTGTATTACTCGATTTCATGGAAAGCACTATTTCATGATAATTGAATTCTCTACAAATTCTAAGAAATTCCATTGCTGATTCAACCATTCCCAAGGGAGTATCGCCATATCGACTCATAATTCTATCAGATAATGACCCATGGTTAGTGCCGATCCGCATTGCTGTCCCGTGTTCTTTGCAAACTTCTATTAGCGGAATGAAGCGCTCCCTAATTCGATCTAATTCCGAATTATAAGATTCGTCAGTATATTCGATTTCTTCAAACTTTTTCTTATCAGCATAATTACCTGGGTTTACCCTGACTTTTTCAATGTGTTTTGCCGCCTCAATAGCTGCATTTGGTGTGAAATGAATGTCAGCTACTATTGGAGTATTGTAACCTCTTTTTACTAGCTCTTCCTTAATAATTTTAAGGTTTTTAGCTTCATTAATACTCGGCGCAGTAATACGAACTAGCTCACAGCCAGCCTCTATCATTCTGACCGACTGCTCAACTGTTGCTTTGGTGTTCATCGTATCGGTGGTTGTCATAGACTGCAGGCGAATAGGATTATTGCCCCCAATATGAATATTCCCAACTTTTACTTCTCTAGTTTTATATCTAGAATATTCGGTTAAACTATTGCAATATAAATTCAAACTTGTCATACTTGTTTAAGTTTTTTTTTCGACGTATTTTTCATGATTCCATTGGCAAGAATAGTAAGGATTAATACCGTTCCTCCAAAATAGAAACCATTTGACATGTGTTCTTCTTCTCCAAAAATAAATAGCGCCAGCAATATCGCATAAATTGGTTCAAGATTTACCGAAATTGCCATGGTAAATGGGGAAACTACCTTCATTATATCTACACTAACTACAAAGGCGTATGCTGTGCATATTAAAGCTAGTATCAATAAATAGATCCAATCATCACCCACAGGAATCATGTTTTCAGCGTTAAATTCTCCAATATAAAGTAGAAACATAGATAGGCCAATAAATCCGCCTAACATTTCATATGTTGTAATCTGCGTAGCGTTATGCGTCTTAATGTAGATAGCATTAATGGCTGTAAACAAGGCAGCTAAAAATGCAGATACTAAAGCATAACATATTCCTTCAGCGTATTGAGGTTCAATTTTAAAAATCATAAATAAAGCGCCTATTACAATTAACCCAAAAAATATCTCATACGGCACTATTTTTTTTCTAAAGATTATTGGCTCAATAAAGGCCATAAATAATGCCGACGAAGACATGCACACTAACGCTACAGAGACGTTAGAAACTTTAATAGCGATAAAAAACGTTGCCCAATGTATCGCAATTATTATACCTATTCCTAGGAACTTTAATAATGTTAGAGTCTCTACTTTAAAAGAAACTTTACGCAAAACCATAAATACTGCCAATCCGAGAAAAGCTATTCCCATCCTAACCCAGGCTAATGGAGCGCCATCTAATGAATCAATTAACTTGCCTAAAATCCCAGTAAACCCCCATATGAATATGATGAAATGAAGCTTAAGGTAATTTTTTATTTTTTCGTTGATGAACATAAAAAAGGCGGCATATTGCCGCCCCAAAAGTAATATTTATGATTGGTCTATTTTACTGCTTTTTCTTTAGCGACAGCATCTTCAACAACTTTAAGCTGAGTTGCTATTTCTTTTTGTTTTTCGGATTGGTCTTTTCCGTTTTGCTCAATGTCTTTCTTGGCTTGTTCTATTGACTTTTTAGCGTCTTCAATCGCTTTTGTATAATCTTCAATATCTTTCTCTAATTTCTCTTTTCCTTTCTCTAAATCTTTTTGTTCCTTTTCTAGACCTGCTTGAATTTTTTCTTCTGTTTTGATAATTCCTTGAACACCTTCTTTGGTTTCTTCTACGGCAAATTTATACATCAAATCTTTAATATATTTAGCTTGTGCACTATGCTGGCCTGATGACAAAAACGCCCCTCCCAAATCTACCGCTACACAAAGCTCAACACCTTTATCACTTTCTATAGCCTTTGCGTAAAGGTCGAAATTATTTTCGCCCATTTCCTTAGTATTTGCATCATCACCAAACATTTCTTTTTTCGATTGAACGCTGGCTCCCATCTTCTTCATTACCTTTTTCCAGGCTTTTTCAACCTCTTTTGCTTCCAATTCATAGATCATAACGGAAAATGCGTTATGATTGGAACCACCCAAATTTTCGCTTTTTTCTTTAACGTTAATTTTATATTGTGCAAATGAAATATTGACACATATTATCGCAAGGAAAAGGAAAAGTAACTTCTTCATAATTTAGACTTTAGATATCGTAAAATTAACTAATTAATCGTTATCGACAGTGGTGACTCCACCTGAAACAATAAATTTCATGATGTCAGCTGCTTTTGCATCTATTGGAGTAACATTTCGCTTAGGAACAATAAATAAATTGCCAGAAAATGCATACGAATGAGGTAAATATACTGCTACTTTATCATCACTAATTCCTAGTTCACTCAAATCTTTATTGGTAATAAATCCAAATTTCTGAACATCAGAATCAATCATCATTTTTACTAGGACCGGTTCGGTAAATGATTTCTTCTTGCCCACAAAAGCAGTTGTTAAATCTTTAACAGCCGAATAAATTGATTTAAGTAATGGAGCTTTATCTAATAACCTTGAAAAATAGGCCATTATTGGGTCTGCAATAATAGTAGTTCCAAGAAACCCTAATAATGCTAAAAACAATATTAACACGATAATTCCTATACCAGGAATATCAAAAGGTAGAATATTATCTATGGCCGTAAACAGCTTATAAACAACATAAATTGTTGCCGCCACGGGAACAGCCAATAAGACACCTTGCAAAAAATAGGAGCCAAATTTTCTTAAAAAACGATTAAACATTGTTGTCGAAGATAATTGAATTATTATGATTTCTTTTCTAGTTCAGCCTTAATCTTATTCGGCAAGCTTTTAACAACTAGATTGTAAGAATGATCGATCAGGCTTAGCAGCAGTTTTTGATTCATTCTACCATCAACAATAATTGTATTCCAATGCTTTTTATTCATATGAAATCCTGGTATAATTGACGAATGCTGTGCTCTTAATTCTAATGATTTTTCTGGATCACATTTTAAGTTAATTCTAAAATCATCTCCGTCTAAACTAGTCAATCCGAATATTTTACCTGCTACCTTAAAAACCAACGTGGATTTGTCGAAAGGAAATTCTTCTTTAGCTAACAATTTCGCTAAACAACAATCACGAAACTGCTCGACATTCATTTTTAATACTTTAAAGGAAGCACATTAGATTTCTTTAAAGTAGAAAGAACAACATATGTCTGCATTTGACCAATCTCTTCAACCCTACTTAATCGTTCAGAAATTAGTGCATCAAACGCTGAAATATCTTTTACAACGACTTTTAATTGATAATCAAAAGTACCCGTGACTTGCAAGCACTCAACAATCTCATCAATTTCCATAATTTGATGTTTGAAATTCTGTAAAGCATTGTCTATCTGGCGAACTAACGAAACTTGGATAATGGCCATAATACCCATCCCCATTTTATCCGCATTAACATTAGCATGATAACTGTCAATGATGCCTTGTTTCTCCAGCTTGCGCACTCTCTCTAAGGTAGGTGCGGGTGACAGTCCAACTTGATTCGATAATTGTAGATTTGTAATTCTTCCCTCCTTTTGTAGAATTTTAAGAATTTTCAAGTCAGTTTTATCAATCTTAACTGCCATATCCAAAGATTATTGTTGTTTTTGCTCCGTTTACTACACAAAATAAGGCAAAAACTATTGAAAAGCCAAATTAAATTCTACTCAATAATAGGGTATAAAATAGGGCAACTTGGTGTCGCGTCATTTTCAAATGGAGCTGTTTGAATATTCAATAAATATTTTCCGTCTGATACCTCTTCTGGCACATAAATAAGTTCAGTTATTGTTCTATGCTTTTGAGTATTTTCAGGGTATTCCCAAAATGCATGATGCGATACCAGCTTACCGCCATCCTCTTCCCTATCTACAGAAGGTAGGTCAATCAATAAATGATCTATCCCTTCATCTCGAATATACTTGGTTGCCTCCACATCAAGATATGATGGATTTGTTGATGAGTAATTAATCTGTTTTTTCGTTGGAGTGTTCGGAAAGGTACGGATAATCAACGCGTTAACTCCACTTTGTATTTTTCCATCAAACTGCTCTTTAAACATTACTAAATCACCATTCATTTCTTGCGGAAAAACAGAAATTACTTGTGCCAAAATAAAATGCTCTTGCAAACAATCGAGTATATTGTATGTCTCACTGCTAATATGTCCTACACATTCAGTGTGAGTTCCATTACCGTGCGGATTAAACTTGATGTTCCTAAAGTTAACTACACCACCATTATTCACATCTCCAATAAAACCATTTTCCATTACAGGTTCAATCGAAATCGGATTTACGTACCAAGCTCGAACACAATCTTCTGTTGGTCGCATAGTTATTGATAAATCCGCAGGTTTTGATAAATCGAATTGAATTAGTTGATTCTTTATTTGGATTGTTGATGTCATAACTAATCAATTAAATGAGCTCATTGCTATAGTGTTTCGGAAACTTCAAATGAATGCTTACCATAAAAAGCACTAAGAATAGATATTATCTTTATAGTTTCAACGCGCTCATAAACGGATGTATCCATAGTCAAATATAAAACAAATCACTTGCTATTCTGTCCGCAAGAAATTTACCTTTTTTGGTTAGCACAAATAACTTTTCATTTTGGGTTAAAAATCCATCATTTTGATGTTTTTTTACTTCTTTTTGAAAGAAATCGCTAATTTTTAATGAAAATCGTTGAATTATTGCATTTTCATCTATCCCCCATTTTGTGCGAAGAGCAGTTAATATATATTCGTTATATTTCTGTTCTTCAGTTAAAATTTCTCGTTCGAAATCAAGTTTTCCGTTTTCAAGAGACTTCATATACCTATTATTATTGGACACGTTCCATTGTCTTGACTTTCCATCAAAGCTATGAGCCGAGGGGCCAAGGCCAATGTATTCGACTCCTTTCCAGTAGTTACTGTTGTGTAGCGAAATGAAACCGTCTTTGGCAAAATTAGATATTTCGTATTGCTCAAACCCATTTTCTGCAAGTGTTTCAATCAACATTTTGAACTGCTTTTCGGCAACCTCATCAGTAACTTGAAGCACTTGTTTCGTTTTTACCATATGAGCTAAGGTCGTTTTTGGCTCAACAGTTAAGCAATAGCTAGATATGTGCTGAACATTTAAACTAATTGCTTGACGTAAGTTATTTCGCCACTCTTCATTTGTCTGATTTGGGACCCCATAAATTAAATCGATTGAGATGTTGTTAAAGCCAATTGCCTGAGCATCAGCCACACACTTTGTTGCCTGATCTTTGGTATGACTTCTATTCATGAAAGACAGGTCTCTCTCTATAAAAGATTGTATGCCTATACTTAGCCGATTGATTCCCGCTTGTTTTAACTGTTCTAATTTGATGTGATTGAGGTCGTCCGGATTTACTTCCAAAGTGATTTCTGCATTTTGATCGACTGTATAAACGATACGGATCTTATCCAGCAATTTCTTCACTTGTTCTTGAGTCAAAAGTGAAGGTGTTCCCCCTCCAAAATAGATAGTCTCAATTGACTTATCTTTCAGGTACCCTTGACGCAATTCAATTTCAGCAATAATGGCATCAACAACCTTGTTCTGATTTTGTGTTGACGTAGAAAAATGAAAATCGCAATAATGACAAGCTTGCTTACAGAATGGGATATGAAGGTAGATGCCAGCCATTAATAACAGATAGAATTTAGATCCCCCGTTTTCGCAATGCTTCGCTTGGAATAACCAACATTCATATTTATTTATTCAGTACGATTCGGAACGTAGTTCCTTTTCCTTCGCCAGATTTATGAACGAATATTTTCCCTTTATGGTAATCTTCAATAATTCTCTTAGTAAGTGAGAGTCCCAAGCCCCAACCGCGTTGTTTAGTAGTGTACCCTGGTTCAAAAATGGCCTTTTGTTTAGTAGAAGGAATCCCTTTACCTGTATCTGCAATGTCTATTATGATATTGTCACGCTTTTCGATAACGTCCAGTGTAATGTTTCCATTTCCTTCCATCGCATCGATGGCATTTTTACACAAATTCTCGATTACCCAATTAAAAAGAGAAATACTCAATTTGATCGTTAAATTGCCAGTTGAAATAATTTCAATTTTCACCTTATTCGATGTTCTATTTCTAATATAATCCACCGCATTTTCGAGTACATCGTAAATATTCTCTTCCACTAGTTTTGGTGTAGAACCAATTTTAGAAAACCGATCAGTAATTGTTTCTAATCGATGGACATCTTTACTCATTTCGTCCGTTGTAGAAGCATTCACCCCTTGCGATTTTAGTATTTCGACCCAGGCCATTAAGGACGATAAAGGAGTTCCCAATTGATGGGCTGTTTCCTTTGCTAAGCCCACCCATACCTGATTTTGTTCTGCTCGTCTTGCAAGGTTAAATAGAGAATAAGATATTAAAACGAATAGTCCAATTATCCCAAATTGAATAAACGGATAATAAGTCAATTGCGCTAATAATTCTGAATCTTGGTAGAAAATATAGCTCTTTTGACCTTCCCCCAAATCAACCAAAATCGGATCGTTGTGAGATATCATTTCATTAATAAGTTGTGTTCGGAGTGTTTTATCTTCAACCGTTTCCGGGGCTATATTACCGTAATTAAGCACCACTGTTTTCGATTCATCCATAAACAAAACTGGCACAGATGCAGAATTGACTACTATTTCGGAAATAAACGATTTTACCAAATCATCTAAAACGTGTTTTAGCTCTGCAAAAAGTCGAGAATCTTTGTAATACAGGTAGTTCTTTCTCCCTCCAAAAATTGTGATTTGAATAGGTTCGTTCAACTCCCCCATCTGCTTCATCTGCTCTTTTAACGATGCTGGGTCAACACTTTCTCCTTCTAGATTTCGATACGAAACCACATTGCCCTCATCATCGGAAAGTATTACGGGTACGGTAGTATTATCAGCAACGACTTTAAGAACAAAAGTGTAATCTTGAATTTCTTCGTTGCTTGCCAACTTTTTGGTTGCCTCAGCCCACAACTCAACTTTATTTCGTTCTTCAACTCCAATTTTGGTAAATAGCTCATTAGTATATTTTACCAGATTAGCCTTCTTTCGTATTGCATCTGCCCACAACCGAACTTTCTGTCTTTCTTCCAGCTCTATTTTCCCAGCCAACTGGCTTGTGTGCCAAAAGGAAATACCAATAATAAGCACCGCTATTATGCCCAAAATATATTTCCAAAGTTGCTTTTTTGAATAAATGTTCACGGTTCAAAGATAATGATTGATTGCTTTTAGGAGTGAATGATTGAATTCCTTCTTGAGAGCTCTATGCTTACCATATTTCTCGTACTGCAAACCTATCAAATAGACAATAGAAATATAGAGAGCATAAACAGGATGTGCTAACCCCATTTTCACTGAACATAATATTCTCTTGAATCAACACAATAATTTTCTGGCACAAAACCAATTCTATAATTCAAGGGTACAAACAATAGATCATCAGAAGTCATCATCATCAAAATCAAAGTCATCTGTATTCTTCTTTTCTTTTTCCTCTTTTAGAATATTTAAAAACTTCTGCTTGGTTGTTTTATTATTTTCGCCTTCCTTCTTCTGTATTTTATTTTCGGAATCTTCTTCATCCCATTCTATTGCGAACTCCAGTTTTTCTTCAGATTGCTCTGCTTCTATTAGTGTTGTATCATTTTTAAACAGTCCAAATTCATCTTTAAAGGCTTGCTTCACTGCTTGCTTTTCTTTTTGAACTTCATCTTTGGCTGTTTCTGAAATTGTATTCTTTTCATATTCTACAATTGGATTTTCTGTCGTGCCCGTCATCGTTAAATAAACTTGTGTTCGTCCTTGGCTATTTTCCCTCTCCCCGTTTCTTGTCAGTAACTCTGAGAGATAAAAATTCATTTTGTAGTTTATCTCGTTATTGAATGTGTGCGTTCCTTCAACTACCATATTCATTGCCGAAGAATTAATCTCCATTTTTGGAATAGTAATCACCTCATTTTTTATTAAAATTTGATTTCGTAATGTGTTGAATTTAATATGCTCCAGCTCTTTCTTGAAATCCGCTGACTTGATAAATATATTCAATAGCTTGTTCGACTTTATATAATCTGATACACTATAAAGTGGTTTAAATTGAATTAACTCACCGTCGCTAATAGTGATGTCAATATTTGTATATATTTTTTTAGGATTCACCGTAAGGTTGCTATTAAACTCAGTTTTAAAATTAACAGTGACATCAGCGTTTCCTTTTAAATGTTTACTGGTAAGTTCTTCCTGTCCAAAATCCTCGAAGTCATAGAACAGATTTTTGATGTCGACTTGGGTAATATTTGCTTCTATTACTGCTCTATAATTTCCTCCATTAACGGGATAAAAAATACACTTAGCCTGGTATTCTCCATCCATAGAATTGAACTGAAGTGGGGAAATTTTCAGTTTACTATTCGAAAATTTCATAATACCAGAAATATCTGTAGCCGAAACCCGCCTAAACAAAACCTCACCAACATTCGCTTTTAGATTTAAATTAATATTCTCTGGAAGAACAACAGAATATGCCGTGTCACTCTCATCAACATTGCTAGAAAGTAGCTCGTTAAAATCTAATTTACTTGAGTTGAACTCTGCTTCGACAGTTAACTTCTGCCCATCAATCAACAAAAAAGCCATCATATTTGAAAAAATTCCTGTAAGCGAAAAATCTGAATTACCAATTGAACCCGACAGCTCATTTATCAAAACATCATTGCCGTGAAGAGCCAAATCTGCATTAATGTTTTTGTAGTGTTTATCGGATCCTTTAACTTTGAAATTCACATTTTTTAAAGTAACGGCGCCCGAAGTCTTAGCTCTTTTCAGGTCACTTAATTTTAGATTTGAAATGTCATCGACCATTCCCTTGTAATTTGCATCAATTTTCATGTTGCCCTGTATTACCGAAAGTGTGTCTAAACCTATAAAATTCTTTGTGATTTCTAAATCAAACTCTCCAACAAGATTCACCTCAACCAACGGATGTTTTGTTCCTTGCATCTTGTAATCTCCCTGTACCAATCCTCCATCGAATTGAAAAGAAACATTGGTAAGCTCAAGGTTGTTATTCCCTGTATACAACCCGTCTAAGTTCAAATTTCGGAGCTCGATTTTTTTAGTTTTTTCGACTATTGTTCCATTTTTTATTGCGAAATCGGCCCTAATTTTGGGAGTTCTATTATTTGAAACTTGACCTTTTATGTTTGATGAAAATGTAATCTCTCCTTCACTTTTGTACGCTTCCAAACTATTTGAATATCTCTTCGGTAGAAGTGCTAAAGATCTCACAATATCTAAATTTTTTCCTTTTACATTCAAATCGATCAGAGTATGGCTAGCGTTATCAATTGTTCCCTCAATTTCAAAATCTAAACTATTATCGACTTCCAAACCGCCTCTTCTGATCTCATAATGTTGAGTGCTGCTATTAATATATAATCCAAGGTCAACATTTAGATCGCGATTTGTAACCCACTGAGTCGATTTTAGTTCGCAAACGCGCATATCGAATTCGCCATATATATCTAGCTCGAACTCATCTTTAGAAAATAGACCCTTCAAATACGCATGATGCGCATCAAATTGAATTTGATCTTTTCTTGCCGCTTCTTCATAATCTACTTCTACATTGTTAAGCGTAACTTGTTCTAAATTAATTAAAAAGTCGTTGGTTTTCGACTCCGTTTTTTTAAAAATGTGATAATTATCGTACCCTTCTTTATCAACTCGTGGGTTAATAAATCCATCCTCAAGAGTGATTTCTCGAAGAATAAATCGGTTTTTTAAGATGTCAACTAAATTAAACTGAAGATAAGCATGATGAAAATAAAAAAAAGTATCCTGCTCTCCTACCTTTATCAGTGCATCTTTCGCCCATACATTTTGAAATTCTAATGAGGTATACGGAAATTTTTTGAAAACGGTAAGTTGCACATCGTCAACGCCTATTTCGGCCGCTAGCTGCTTGTTAATCTGCTGAACTGCTAAAGTTTTTAAGCTCCCTTCATAATACTTACTGATAACGAGACTTGCTCCAAATCCAAGTATGGTCATGAAAACCGAAAACCATATTAACCGCTTTATAAACTTCATCTGCTATATAACGAATTCAAAAGTTTATTGGTATTTATCCTAAACGTTTCAGCATGTCTACTTCTTGTGGAGATAAGAATTTATGCTTTCCTCTTGGGACATCTTTTTTTGTTAATCCAGCAAAATAAACACGATCTAGTTTAGTTACAGTGTAACCCAACGCCTCCATCATTCTGCGAATTACTCGGTTTTTACCTGAGTGCAATTCAATCCCTATTTGCTTTTTATCCTTACCACCACCAACGTAACTCACCGCGTCAACGTTTACCACCCCGTCATCTAACTCAACTCCTGAAATCATCTTGTCCAAATCTCCTTTTGTTACGTTTTTATGAACAACAACATGGTACACTTTTTTGATTTGATATTTAGGGTGAGTCAACTTCTTGGTTAACTCTCCATCATTTGTAAAAAGTAATAAGCCCGTTGTTTCTTTGTCTAATCGTCCCACTGGATATAATCTTTCTTTACATGCTCTGCCGACTAAATCTAACACCGTCTTTCGCTTTTGGGGATCGGTTACTGTAGTTATATATCCCTTCGGCTTATTAAGTAACAAATACATTGGTTTTTCTTTCACAATCTTGTCATCACCAAAATGAACAACATCTCCAGGTGATACTTTTATCCCTAATTCAGTCACTACCTTTCCGTTGATTTTCACAACCCCAGTACCAATTAATTTGTCTGCTTCCCTTCTTGAGCAAATTCCAGAATTGGCAATATATTTATTCAGTCGAATCAACCCTGAATCAGCATTTGTGACTTGTTTTTCTTTTTTTTCGTCATACTTTTTTTTTCGAAAAAAAGCATCTTTTTCTGCTTTCCTATCAACAGGTTTGCCTTTACGTTTATTGTTTTTTGGATATGCCATGGTACAAAAGTACTTAGTATGTAATTCCACCCTGCAAAGAACTCGCTGTATTGCTAACAATTCAACGTGTATACTAATCGAACGCAGAAAAGGCATTGTCAATATGCTCAGCAATGAGTTCGCCATTCTCTCGTAAAACTGAAATGACATCAAATCTTGCTTCTTTATCAATATCGAATTGCTCAACATATTGGTGAGCCGCTTCAATAATTCTCTTTTGTTGACCCCTACTTATAAATTCTTCAGGATTTCCGAAATATGAAGTTCCCCTAGACTTTACCTCCACAAAAATAATTTCATCACTTGTCTCTGCAACGATGTCTATTTCGAAACGCTGAAACCTCCAATTAATAGCTAATATTTTGCAGCCATTCTGTTTCAACAATTCGACCGCCAATGCTTCACCCTTTTTTCCGAAATTATTATGCTGTGCCATTATCTAAGTATTGGAATAGTAGTTGTTTTAGGTAGGTTGAGAATTATTATCTATTTTCGAAAACAAATATAACTAACATGAAAAAACTACTGACGTCAATTGCATTAATCGCCTTATTTACTATTAGTTCTGGATTTGCTCAATTTCAAGGAGTTATCGACTTTGAAAAGATAAAAACGGAAACAACTAAGTATTCCTATTCTGTTAAAGGGAATAAAGTTCGAATTGATGAAACAGGTCCCGATGGTTCAGTAAAAGGTATAATGATTGTTGATTTATCTAAATCAACTGTTACAGCTTTAAGTCCCGAAAGAAAACTTTATATGGATGCCACCAACAAAAGAATTGCTCCTATAATCAAGCCAGAAATAACAAAAACAAAAAACAAAAAGACTATTAATGGGTTTGGCTGCACCGAATGGATTGTAAAATACTCGCAAGAAAACACTCAAATTTCTTATTGGGTATCTCCTGAAACAGGGTTTGACTTCTTTGAAAAACTTATCAAGGTGCTAAACAGGAAAGATAAATTGTCCAAGTATTTCATAGCTATTCCTGGTAATAAAACCGTTTTTCCTGTTAATGCTGTGGAAAAAAATATGGACGGCACTATTAAAACAGAGCTAAAAATCACAAAAATTGACAAGAAAGAATTACCTGATAGCTTATTCGAAATACCGAAAGATTATCAGAAGTTTGAGAGGTAATTACTGTTTTTTATAAATGAGTTTAACTGAAGAGCCAACCACTAGGTTGGCTTTTTTGTTTACTATAATTACTCTATTGTCATCAATATGGCCAATAGGACATCCGAAACATACCGGATAATCAAATTCGGCTACAGCTTCTAAAATAATTTCTTCGGCCTTTTGCCCGAACGGAACAGCGTTGTCATTCATATCACTCATCGCGCCAACAATTAGGCCTGCTAGGTTTGATAATTTGCCAGAGCGCTTTAGGTTTTGCATCATACGATCAATGTGATATAGAAACTCGTCTAAATCTTCCATAAAAAGGATTTTACCTTTCGTGTCAATATCAGAAGGCGAACCAATCAAAGAATATAAAATAGATAGATTTCCTCCAATTAACTCTCCTTCACATGAGCCCTTTCTGTTTAATTTGTGAGGAGGAAATTCATAAGTCAGTTGTTTCCCAAAAAGAGCTTTTTGCAATGATGATAGGGCCTCCTGCGTATTTGTTTCGAAATTAATGGGCATTGTTCCATGAATGGTTTGAACACCAAAATTGTCGGATATGTGAGAATGCAATACCGTAACATCGCTATAACCAACTACCCATTTTGGAGTTTTTTCGAACTTTGAAAAGTCAAGCCCATCAACTATTCTCACAGTACCATAGCCGCCTCGAGCACAAATTATTGCTTTGACTGAATCATTATCAAGAGCTTTCTGAAAATCAGATGTTCGCATTTCATCGTTCCCCGCGAATTGATTGTGTTCCTCGAAAAGGTGTTCCCCAAAAACGATATCCAACCCCCATTCTTTAAGTTTATCGACTGCAAACTTCAATTCAGCTTTTGAAATTTTTCGTGCAGTTGAAACAATTGCTACTTTGTCGCCTTGTTTTAAAAACGGTGGTTGTATCATAATCAGATTACTATCTTTACGCGCTCTAAAAGTAGCAATAATGACCGAGCCAAAAAGATATACGATTACCTCTGCACTTCCTTATGCTAATGGGCCGTTACACATTGGCCATATCGCAGGAGCGTATCTTCCTGCAGACATATATGCTCGACACCTTCGTCAACAAGGGAAGGATGTTTTATTTGTTTGTGGTTCTGACGAACACGGTGCGGCTATTACCCTTAGAGCAAAGAAAGAAGGGACAACCCCCAAAGCAATAGTCGATAAATACCACAATCAAATAAAAAAGGCATTCGAAGATTTCGGAATCTCATTCGATTATTATCACCGAACATCTTCAGAATTACATCACAAAACTGCTTCCGATTTTTTTAAAGTATTAAACGACAAAGCAGCCTTAACGGTTGATACATCAGAACAATATTTTGATGAGGAATCTCAGCAGTTTTTAGCAGATAGATATATCACCGGAGCTTGTCCGAAATGCAATCATGATGCTGCTTATGGCGACCAATGCGAAAAATGTGGAAGCGCTCTTAGTCCAACAGAATTGATTAATCCAAAGTCTACTTTAAACGGTGTTACCCCGATTTTAAAAGAAACATCGCATTGGTACTTGCCAATGCAAGATCATGAGGAATGGCTCAAACCATGGATTGAAGAAGGACTTCTTAGCGGAGAAAAAGTTCATGAGCCCAAAGAATGGAAAGCGAGCGTAAAGGGCCAATGTATGAGCTGGATTGATGGGGGCTTACTCCCTCGAGCGATGACGCGCGATTTGGATTGGGGAGTAAAAGTACCCGTTGAAGGCGCTGATGGCAAGGTGCTTTACGTATGGCTTGATGCTCCCCTTGGCTACATTTCTGCAACAAAGCAATGGGCGACAGAAAACAATAAAGATTGGGAGCCTTATTGGAAAGACAAAGACACTAAATTATTGCATTTTATTGGCAAGGATAATATTGTTTTTCACTGTATTATTTTTCCAATTATTTTGAAAGCACATGGAGACTACATTCTTCCTGATAATATCCCTGCGAACGAGTTTTTAAACTTAGAAGGAGACAAAATTTCGACTTCAAGGAATCATGCGGTTTGGTTACATGAGTACTTGGAAGATTTCCCAGGTAAGCAAGATGAATTAAGGTATGTACTTACTTCAATTGCTCCTGAATCTAAAGACAGTGAATTCACTTGGAAAGATTATCAAGCTAGAGTCAACAATGAGTTAGTTGCCATTTTTGGGAATTTCGTCAACCGGTCTGTAGTTCTTACTCATAAATATTATGATGGAGTTATTCCGCAAGCTGGCGAGTTGACTGAATTGGAAATTGCTGTTCAAAAAGAAATAGAAACAAGTATCCAAAACCTTAACAAAAACATCAACGCTTACCGATTTAGAGATGCTTTGGCTGACGCAATGAATGTAGCTCGAATCGGGAACAAATACTTGGCTGACACTGAGCCTTGGAAATTGATTAAAACAGACGAAGAAAGAGTAAAAACTATTCTTTTTACCGCACTTCAAATTTGTGAACAGTTAACAACTGTGTTTATTCCTTTTCTTCCTAATACTGTTGTAAAGCTATCGGGCATTCTAAACGTTTCAGATAACAAACTAACTGCTGGCCGCTCAATTAATAAAGCGGAACTGTTATTTGCTAAAATTGAAGATGAGCAAATTCAAGAACAAAGCGAAAAACTAATTACTACCAAAAAGTCCAACCCAAAAGCTAAACCGATGAAAGACGAAGTAAGTTTTGAAGATTTTACCAAAATTGATATTAGAACTGCTACCATTCTAACTGCAGAGAAAGTAGAAAAAGCGGATAAACTACTAAAACTTACCGTTGACACAGGTATTGACGAGCGAACTGTAGTTTCTGGAATTGCTGAACACTATTCTGCTGAGGAAGTTGTAGGTAAACAAGTTAGCATTTTAATGAATTTAGCACCGAGAAAAATTAGAGGTGTTGAATCGCAAGGAATGATATTAATGGCTGAAGATAATGCTGGAAAGCTGTCTTTTGTTTCCCCAACCAAAGAAACTGAAAATGGATGTGAGGTTCGGTAGCACCATTGTAACATTAGTCACTTTCGTAAATAATTCTTCGATTTACATTTGTACTTGTAATTAAAAACAACAATTGCTATGTATAAAAACCAAAACATAAATGCTCTTGAGAACTTAGAGCAAAACGAAACTAACGTTTTTTTAGATGTAAGAACCCCAACAGAGTTTGCGGAAGGACATATAGATGGAGCAATCAATATTGATGTAATGTCTGCTGATTTCGTAGCAAAAATTGAATCTCTCAAAAAAACCAACAACTACTATTTAATCTGCAGAAGTGGCGGAAGAAGCTCTTCTGCTTGCGTTAAGATGGCTAATGCCGAATTTACAACTCTTACCAATATGGAAGGCGGAATGATGAGTTGGATTGGCAAAATAAATACGCTGTAACATGGGGCTATTAGATTTTTTAGGGCTTGGAAAAAAGAATGAACAAATTCAGGGTTTCATAAATAGAAATGCTGTGATTATAGATGTGAGATCACATTCAGAGTATAATTCTGGTCATTTAAAAGGCTCAAAAAATATTCCACTGGGTACTTTAAAAAACCAAATCGATGCAATAAAAAAACTGCACAAACCAGTTATTACCTGCTGTGCTTCAGGAATGCGAAGTGCTAGTGCTGCTAGCATTTTAAAACAACACGGCATCGAAGCGATTAATGGCGGAAGCTGGACTAAAGTTGACTCACTAGTTCAAACTATATAAAAGACTTTAATACTGGCGACTGCTAAACATTTAAGGCTAAATAATTCCATAAATTGCAGCTTCTGAAAAGGGCAAAAGTTTACTTTTGCCCTTTCCTTTTGGCCCCATAGTTCAAGGGATAGAATAGTTGTTTCCTAAACAATTGATCGCAGTTCGAGTCTGCGTGGGGCTACTTTAATCTATTAATCATAATTTATTGCGATCCCTAAATTTTTGAATTACTTTTGAGCGTTATGAGCCTAGTAAAAGATATGGGTAGTGAAGAAGATTGGGACTTGACAATTAGCCCATCAAAATCTCTCCTATCAATAGA
>Ga0209406_1000752_pt1 | contig 24826 bp, 20 predicted proteins | sample COGITO_mtgs_1204_FD_184808 | JGI IMG/M metagenome (GOLD analysis project Ga0209406, IMG submission 184808) | Pelagic marine microbial communities from North Sea - COGITO_mtgs_120426 (SPAdes) (version 2) | ecosystem: Environmental > Aquatic > Marine > Epipelagic ... | reverse complement strand
ATCCCGCCTGGGAAGTACGCTCGCAAGAGTGAAACTCAAAGGAATTGACGGGGGCCCGCACAAGCGGTGGAGTATGTGGTTTAATTCGATGCAACGCGAAGAACCTTACCAGGGCTTGACATGTCACGAATCTTTCTGAAAGGAAAGAGTGCCTTCGGGAACGTGAACACAGGTGGTGCATGGCTGTCGTCAGCTCGTGTCGTGAGATGTTGGGTTAAGTCCCGCAACGAGCGTAACCCTTGTTTTTAGTTGCCATCATTTAGTTGGGCACTTTAAAAAGACTGCCGGTGATAAACCGGAGGAAGGTGAGGACGACGTCAAGTCAGCATGCCCCTTACGCCCTGGGCTACACACGTACTACAATGGTCGAGACAAAGAGCTGCTAGCCTGCGAAGGTACGCTAATCTCATAAACTCGGTCTCAGTTCGGATTGCAGGCTGCAACTCGCCTGCATGAAGGTGGAATCGCTAGTAATCGCCGGTCAGCTATACGGCGGTGAATCCGTTCCCGGGCCTTGTACACACCGCCCGTCACACCATGGAAGCTAGCCATACCCAAAGTCGTTACCTTAACCTTTTGGAGGGGGGCGCCTAAGGTAGGGTTAGTGACTGGGGTGAAGTCGTAACAAGGTAGCCCTACTGGAAGGTGGGGCTGGATCACCTCCTTTTAGGGAGACAAATAAGTCTTCATTAAGGTTGAATAAGTGTCAACAATTTAAATCTATCTTTCTAGTCATTTTCATAATGACTTCGGTAAGGGCTATTAGCTCAGCTGGTTAGAGCACACCCCTGATAAGGGTGAGGCCTCTGGTTCAAGTCCAGAATAGCCCAGATGGGAGTATAGCTCAGCTGGTAGAGCGCTGCCCTTGCACGGCAGATGTCAGGGGTTCGAGTCCCCTTACTTCCACAAAGTCTTATTAGATCAATCCATCAAATCTTGAAAACTGTAAAGTGGCAACATAGAAAAATTCAAGCGAACAAGGGCTTAAGTTGGATACCTTGGCATTCAGAAGCGATGAAGGGCGTGTCTACCGACGAAACGCTTCGGGGAGCTGGAAGTAAGCACTGATCCGGAGATACCCGAATGAGAAAACTCTTAAAACTACATGTTTAATCTATAGACATGAAAGAGCTAACCTGGTGAATTGAAACATCTCAGTAACCAGAGGAAAAGAAAGCAAAAGCGATTCCCACAGTAGCGGCGAGCGAAAAGGGAACAGCCTAAACTACTTAATTATTAAGTAGGGTTGTGGGACAACAAAATAAGATTAGACAAAGTTAGGTGAATTATCTGGAATGGTAAATCATAGAAGGTGAAAATCCTGTAACTGAAAACTTTAACTACTTAGTTGTATCCCGAGTAGCATGGGACACGTGAAACCCCGTGTGAATCTGCGAGGACCACCTCGTAAGGCTAAATATTCCTGAATGACCGATAGCGAAATAGTACCGCGAGGGAAAGGTGAAAAGAACCCCGGAAGGGGAGTGAAATAGAACATGAAAGCTTAAGCTTACAAGCAGTGGGAGAACGACTAAACGTTTGACCTCGTGCCTGTTGAAGAATGCGCCGGCGACTTGTAGGTAGTGGCAGGTTAAGGCAGGAAATGCTGGAGCCAGAGTGAAAGCGAGCCTGAATAGGGCGCTAGTCACTATTTACAGACCCGAACCCGGATGATCTAACCATGGCCAGTGTGAAGCTTGGGTAACACTAAGTGGAGGCGCGAACCGACTGATGTTGAAAAATCAGCGGATGAGTTGTGGTTAGGGGTGAAATGCCAATCGAATCCGGAGCTAGCTGGTTCTCCCCGAAATGCGTTTAGGCGCAGCGGTTGATGCTATAGCTTAGGGGTAAAGCACTGTTTCGGTGCGGGCTGCTAACGCGGTACCAAATCGAGGCAAACTCTGAATACTAAGTGTGTAATCAACCAGTAAGACTGTGGGGGATAAGCTCCATTGTCAAGAGGGAAACAGCCCAGACCACCAGCTAAGGCCCCCAAATGATTACTAAGTGATAAAGGATGTGGGAATGCTGAGACAATCAGGAGGTTCGCCTAGAAGCAGCTATCCTTTAAAGAGTGCGTAATAGCTCACTGATCAAGCGCACCTGCGCCGAAAATGAACGGGGCTAAGTAATCTGCCGAAGCTGTGGGATCTTTTATGATCGGTAGGGGAGCGTTCCACCTTAGATAGAAGCATTAGCGTAAGCGGATGTGGACGAAGTGGAAGTGAGAATGTCGGCTTGAGTAGCGAAAACATTGGTGAGAATCCAATGCCCCGAAAACCTAAGGTTTCCTCCGGAAGGCTCGTCCGCGGAGGGTGAGTCAGGACCTAAGGTGAGGCCGAAAGGCGTAACTAATGGACAACGGGTTAATATTCCCGTACCGTTTATTGTTGGTATCGAGGGACGGAGAAGGCTAAACCATCCGGATGTTGGTTACCGGTTTAAGCGTTAAAGGTGATGAGAGACGGAGAAAACGTCTTGAGCTAAGGCGCGAATACGAAGTACTAAGGTACTGAAGTGGTTGATGTCATACTTCCAAGAAAAGCTCGAAATACCTTAAGCAATAAATGCCTGTACCCGAAACCGACACAGGTAGGTAGGTAGAGTATACCAAGGGGCGCGAGATAACTCTCTCTAAGGAACTCGGCAAAATTACCTCGTAACTTTGGGAGAAGAGGTACCCTCGAAAGAGGGTTGCAATAAATAGACCCTGGCGACTGTTTAACAAAAACACAGGTCTCCGCTAATTCGTAAGATTAAGTATGGGGGCTGACGCCTGCCCAGTGCCGGAAGGTTAAAGAAGTTGGTCAATCTTTGATGAAGCTAGCGACTGAAGCCCCGGTGAACGGCGGCCGTAACTATAACGGTCCTAAGGTAGCGAAATTCCTTGTCGGGTAAGTTCCGACCCGCACGAAAGGCGTAACGATCAGGGTGCTGTCTCGGAGAGAGGCTCGGCGAAATAGACATGTCTGTGAAGATGCGGACTACCTGCACCTGGACAGAAAGACCCTATGAAGCTTTACTGTATCTTGGAATTGGGTTTGGGCTTTGCTTGCGCAGGATAGGTGGGAGGCTTTGATGGTATTCTTGCGGGAATATCGGAGCCAATGGTGAGATACCACTCTAGTAAGGCTAAAATTCTAACTTCGAACCGTTATCCGGTCGAAGAACAGTTTCAGGTGGGCAGTTTGACTGGGGCGGTCGCCTCCTAAAAGGTAACGGAGGCGTGCAAAGGTTCCCTCAGGCTGGTTGGACATCAGTCGTAGAGTGTAAAGGCATAAGGGAGCTTGACTGCGAGACCAACAAGTCGAGCAGAGACGAAAGTCGGCCTTAGTGATCCGACGGTTCCGAGTGGAAGGGCCGTCGCTCAACGGATAAAAGTTACTCTAGGGATAACAGGCTGATCTCCCCCAAGAGTTCACATCGACGGGGAGGTTTGGCACCTCGATGTCGGCTCATCGCATCCTGGGGCGGTAGTACGTCCCAAGGGTTGGGCTGTTCGCCCATGAAAGCGGTACGCGAGCTGGGTTCAGAACGTCGTGAGACAGTTCGGTCCATATCCGGTGCAGGCGTTAGAGTATTGAGAGGAGTCCCCCTTAGTACGAGAGGACCGGGGGGAATGCACCGCTGGTGTACCAGTTATCGTGCCAACGGTAAACGCTGGGTAGCCAAGTGCAGAAAGGATAACTGCTGAAAGCATCTAAGTAGGAAGCCCACCTCAAGATGAGTACTCTCACCGCTACAAGCGGGTAAGATCACGGTAAGAACAACCGTTTGATAGGCACTAAGTGTAAGTACAGTAATGTATTCAGCTGAGGTGTACTAACAGATCGAGGGCTTGATATTTCTATGTTTTTACTTTACAGTTTTGAAGATTTTAAACCTTGGTGCTTATAGCGCAGTGGAACCACTCCGATCCATCCCGAACTCGGTTGTGAAACGCTGCAGCGGCGATAATACTGAAGGAGTCGTCCTTTGGGAAGGTAGCACGGTGTCAAGGTTATATTTTTTTTTGTATTTTGTATATTAGTAAACGGTTAATGACATAAATGAATTACGCAATAGTAGAAGCAAGTGGTAGACAGTTTTGGGTAGAAACGGGAAGATTTTATGACTTCAATCATCTAGACTTAAATCCAGGAGATAAAATAGCTTTAACGAGAGTATTATTAGTAAATAAGGAAGGAAATATTACAGTAGGAAAGCCATGCCTCGAAGGAGCAAAAGTAGAAGCAACCGTTCTAGGGCATCTTAGAAGCAAAAAAGTAACGGTTTATAAGATGAGACCAAAAAAGAAGACACGAAGAAAGCAAGGACATAGAGATAATTTGACAAGAATTATGGTAGATAATATTACTTTAAATGGAACAACTTTGTAAAAACTAAAAGCAAAAAAAATACTCGATATGGCACATAAAAAAGGAGCAGGTAGTACAAAAAATGGACGCGATTCTAATTCAAAAAGGTTAGGAGTAAAAAAATATGGAGGACAGTATGTTATTGCAGGGAACATACTTGTACGTCAAAAAGGGACAAAATTTAGACCTGGGAATAATGTTGGCATAGGAAAAGATAACACATTGTATTCACTAATTGAGGGAAAAGTACAATTCGAAAGATTTGGAAAACAAAGACAAAAATTGAGTGTTTATCCAGTTGAATAAGCTTAGATTTAAAAAAGATTAATAGTTAAAAAATTAGTTAACTATTAATCTTTTTTAAATCTAGAAGATAACAGTTTTACTTTTAATCTTATGAAATCAGTAATTTCAAAATAAAATAAGATAAAAGATTGAAGTCGGGTAAGATCATTAGACTCAGAACTTTTTAATAAATAGATATTTTTAACACAGATTTTTTTGTTTACAAGTAAAAGAATGGGATGAATATTATTATGAATATATTTTGGATATTGAAAAAGTAGATTAAAATAAGACGACCAATACAGGTCGTTTCTTAATTGAATAATAAGATTTAAAGAAAGAAAATTACGTTCAGGATAATTCTTTAAAAAAGCAGAATCTAGTAAATTTTGTATTAACAACAATCGAACTAAAGTTTCTGTGACTTTTAAAACTAAGTTTTCAATAAGAATACGAGTAAACTTATCAGAAAGCTTAATTTTATTAAAAAGAATGTAGTTAAGTAAAAGACTAATAGATGTCAATTCTTCGACTTCTAGTAATTTAATTAACCAAAAAGAATCAGATGAAGAATAATTAAGAGGTAACAGTTTTAAAGGAAAATCAGAGCTGAGTTGATTTTCGGAATTAACTATTAAAATTTTTAAAAGAAAATCAGTCTTGAAAAAAAAGAGAGGATTAGAGTTTGCTTTTTTTAACTCTAAAACTAAAAATAATAATTCTGTAAGAACAAGATTAAAAAGATAAACTTGGAAGTCTTCCCTTAAAAACTGAAAAAAAACTTGTGTATTATTGGAATTATTATTTTTTAAAGAAGTACAGAATTTTAATGAGACTTGATAAAAAAATAATTTTATTTTCTCATTAGAAAGAGGAAAGAAAAACGAAATGGTCATATTATGTCATTTTTTGCTTGGAGTAGGAGGCGAGACAAATAAAGTTAGAATTTCACGACTAAAAGTTTCTGAAGCTTTTGAACGATAACGATGCGGATTCACAACAATAGATAACTTTCTTGTTATAGTAATATCTTCAATTTTAACCCAATGTAAAATTCCCAATTCTAATTCCTTAGTGATAGCAGAAACAGAAACAAATGCAGCACCTAAACCAGATTGAACAGCATTTTTTATTGATTCTACTGAATTAAGCTCCATTTCGATTTTGAATCTTGCACTATCAATTCCATTTTTATTTAAAACTTCATCAATAACTTTACGAATAGTTGATTGGCGATCTAAAGCAATAAAACGAAGACGATATAAATCTTCTTTCTGAATCTTTTCTAGTTTAGAAAAAGGATGTAATTTTGGAACTATTAGTGCTAATTCATCTTCTGCATAAGGAGTTACTTGTAAAGTATTTTTAAGTTCTTTCGGAACTTGGCCTCCAATAATAGCCAAATTTATTTGACCACTTGCTACACTCCAAGCAATGCGCCTCGTAGAATGGACTTGCAATTGAACTGTAATTTGAGGGTACTTTTGTCTAAATAAACCAATTAAACGTGGCATTAAATATGTACCTGTAGTTTGACTTGCACCAATAATTAATGTTCCACCTTGTAAACTACGCAAGTCTTCTATTGCTCGACAAGTTTCGTCACAAATAGAAAGTATTCTGTTACCATAACGTAATAATGTTTCACCTTCTTCAGTAAATAAGGCTTTTCTATTGGCTCTATCAAAGATAGCTATATTTAATTGTTTTTCTAAATTTTGGATTTGTAAACTGACTGCAGGCTGTGAAATATATAAACTTTCAGCTGCTTTTTTGAAACTACCTTCTATGGAAATAGCTCTAAGAATTCTTAATTGATCTAATGTAAAAGGAAGATCCGTCATAAGAGAAATCGGTGAAATTTAACGTATTTTATTTGATTTATTAAGTTTTTTGTTTTTATAATTTTGCTTATCTATATCAGTATAAAAAATTATAATATACTAATTTAATTTTTATAAATACAGAATACTGACTGATTAGTTATAATATTTAGGAAAGATTACAAGAGGAAATCTGTAATGGACATGCGACTTTTAATAGTTCTTTTTCCTTTGCTAATTGCTGCATCTTGGGCTGGTTTCAACATCGCAAGAATAGCTCTAAGACAACTTAGTCGTCTTGGGTCAAGGTAAAAGACAATTCATTCTTATAGTTACTTAAGAGCACAAGAAAGTTTAGAACATTTTCTTGTGCTTGTTTTAACTTTTAGAATAGCAAAAAAAATACCATGATACCTGACTATCTTTTTGTATATGTAGTATAATTTAAATGTTCTAGGTAATTTGTTAATTAAGAGCAAAATACCCCAAATATGAATGAATAAAATAAAATAATCCAAAACAAAAAAATATGGCGGTTCCTAAAAAACGTACATCAAAATCAAAAACAAACTCACGATACTCTACATGGGTTAATAAGGCAAATATACAAGCAAAAAGAGCGGTGTCTTTAGCCAAATCTCTTTTAAAAGAAGATTCAGGAAGCTTTGTATATACAAAAAATTCTGTTAGTGAGACAGCAGAAGAATAGTGTTTAACTAAAAAAAATAAAATTATATATATATAGTAAATATGCAAAAACCATTAAGTTAAAAAGGGTTTCTTAAAGAGAGGAAAAGTAAATAAAATAGAAAAAGTGCCACCAACAAGAATAAACTGCGGTGGGCAAAGATCGCTTACATAATGGAAATATTCTTAGAACATAGCTTAAACAATAAAGTAAGACGTTTTTTTATGATAGAGAGATAAAAACCACAAAGTTAACAAACTTAAATTTCAATACATGAACCAACAGGAAGAACACAAACTTTAATACTAGGGAGTAAGTGATATAACAATACTTGAAAGAAAATAAAAAAAGATAAAATAAAACTTTTCTTATTGCTTTCAAACATGTGTTGTACAGGAATTTATCGATTTAGTAAGAATTAAGAGTCTTCAGGTTCTAAAATACGACGAATAGGTAAATTGGCTATTAATGCAGTCATTTTACTATCAGTCTTAATTGAAAATTCTAAACTATCAGTATCTAATTCTACATATTTAGAAACAACCACAAGGATTTCTTTCCGCATTTTTTCCAAAGTAGAAGCATTTAATGTTGAACGATCATGAGCTAAAACTAATTTCAAACGACGTTTTACATCTTCCCGACTACCACGATTATGAACAAATAAACGTTCAAAAAATTCTGTAATCATACAAATTCATAGTTTTAATTATACTTAGCTTGCAGATGAACCAAGAAAGAAACGACGTAAACGTTTAAATGGTCCTCTAGAATAAGATTGTAAGTCTAAAAATTCTATTTGCTGGCCATCTAAACGACAAGCAGTATGTTCAAAAGCAATGCCAGGGAGCGAAAGTTTTTTGTCTAAGACAAGAGGTTCACCTCTATTAGTAGAAACAATAACGCATTCATCTTCTGGGATAACTCCAATTAAGGGAATAGCTAAGATTTCTTTAACATCAGCAACTGACATCATATCGTTAGCTTTTACCATTTGTGGGCGTAAACGATTAACTAAAAGACCTATTTGTTTGATTCCTTTAGCTTCTAATAAACCGATAACTCGATCTGCATCACGAACAGCTGCAATTTCGGGTGTAGTAACAACAATAGCTTCATTAGCAGGACCTATCGCATTATGAAACCCTGTTTCTATTCCGGCTGGACAATCAATTAAAATATAGTTATAGTCCTTCTCCATTAAATTAACTAAATACTGCATTTGTTCACCAGTAATCGAATCTTTATTTCGATTTTGGGCTGCAGGTAATAAAGTTAAACCCGGTTGTCTTTTATCTTTAATAAGAGCTTGATCTAATCTACATTCTCCAGAAAGAACTTCTAAAGCAGTATAAATTACTCTATTTTCCAAACCTAATAATAGATCTAAATTACGTAATCCAATATCAGCATCTATTAGTGCAGTCTGATAACCTAATTGGGCTAAAGCCATGCCTAAATTAGCTGTTGTTGTTGTTTTCCCTACTCCTCCTTTACCAGAGGTAACTACAATAACACGAGCCATGATTTAGTTCCCCCATAGGGAATAAATAATTATATAAAGATTAAAAATGAATTAATTTTTGCTTATTTTAATAAGCTTATTTGTTATGACTAATTATATTCTATAATTTTATAGATAAAATAATAATTAAATCAATTATTGGTTTTACTAACGTTAATCAAAGAGATTAGGTCTTTTTCGAAAGAATAAGTAGCTCTATTGGTTTGTCCAGAAATATATAAATTATTATTTTGTTTTAACCCCCAAACCTGTGAATAGGAAGTATAACTCAACACAACACTTAGCATTAAAAGTAAGAAACCTACATACACAAAAGGAATACCGGGATCAGATTTAATTTGTAGCCCTGTAGAAGGAATAATTGATGTAACTCTTATATTATGACCGTTTAAAAAAAGTTTATGACCGAGAAGAGTTTCTCCAACAAGGGCTTTTTCAGAATTATAAATTAGTAATTTTCCAGTTAAATCTTGCAGAATTAATAGAAGATCATCTTCTTTTTTATTATTTAATAAAGGCACTTTAGCAATCCAAAAACGAGTGTTGTCATTAGTAGTGATTAATTGCAAAGGTAATTGCGAAGACTCACCTTTATCGATTTCTAAAACAAGAGAAGAAATACTCCAATCTGTTTGATAAAAAGTTAAGCCGTTATACCTTAAAGGTTCATTAACATAAATTGTTTTATTAGCCAATAATCCTCCATCTGTATCTACGATAGATAAATCAGAATAAAATTGATCAATGGATCCTTCATCATCATATGCGATTTTGAAATCCTGAACATAACCTTCAAAATCTTGAGGAATGGAACTAAGACTTCCAGCAGTTATAATGTTTTGTAGATGAAATAAATCCTTAACAGGAATTAATTCTTGCAACATATAACCACTAAAAATACCTAATACAGAACCAAATAAAATAATAATCATGCTAGCATGGACAATTATAGGGGAAATCTTTCCTAGGAGGCCTTTATAAGCATATAAAAAAGGACCTTGTTGAATTACAGAATAATTCTTAGCTTTTAAATTAAAAGCAATTTTTGACAAGCTGACATTTGTCAAATGAAAATTTAATTTAAATTTATTCAGATTTAAAGTCTTATTATAAAATTGCCAGAGACGGGCCATTTTTAAGGAAGGGAGTTGTCTTGTAAAAGTACATGAAATTAAACTTAAACCAAACAAAAGAACAGTGGAATCAAACCACCAACTTGTATAAACACGATTTAGACCTAAAAAAAGGATTAAATTAGAGTTTATAAAACCAAATAAGGGTTTAGAATTTGGGTAATTTAGCTCATAAAATGAAACGAATTTATCTTGCTCAATAACTGTGCCTAATGAACTAAATAAAGATAAAACTAACAGTAAAATTATTGACAATCTAAGGTTTCCCAATATTGTGCTTAAGCGCCAGAAGTAAGTATTTATTTTTTTTAACATCTATTAGTAGAAGATTATTTAATTTTATATTAATTATAAGCCGATATGAATGAAAATACAGATACTATCTAAAAACTCCCCAGGTAGGGTTTGAACCTACGACCAATCGATTAACAGTCGATTGCTCTACCACTGAGCTACTGAGGATTATGAAAACTTTGATTACCTTTAGGCGTATGTACATTAAATTATAACATAAGATGATAAAAAGTCAGATATTTTTTTTTATTTTTATCATAACAAAAGTATATAGAAAATATATTTTCTTTTTTTAAGACTTTTGTTATGATATATATATAGTTAAAAAGCGGACGTGGCGGAATTGGTAGACGCGCCAGATTTAGGTTCTGGTAAGTCTTCTTGTGAGAGTTCGAGTCTCTCCGTCCGCATTTATCAATAAAAGTAATGCCTAAAGTAGAAAAGTGTTAAGAGCTCCAACGTTGAAGAGTAAGCTTAATAGCCCCATTTTCTTGATTGACTTCTTCAATAGCTTTGAAACCTTGATCATTTGTAGTCTGAAGAATAGAGTTATAAGCATATCGTTGAGTCACTTTATCTAAAAATAACTCTACAGACCAAGGTTGTTGCCAAAATTGTAAATCAGCAACAAGTTGGTACTCAAATCCGTTCCATGCAAAACCAATGTCATAATTGTTATTTTGCTTAATAACTAAATTTGCAAAAGTAGTTTGATCTTTGTATCCTTTTACCACTTGTGATTTTGCTTCCCATTGAACAGATAAGTCCGTTAAAGATTTTTTTAGCACTGTTAAATCTTTTAATGTCGTTTTTATTTTAGTGAAGTGAGACATATTCTTTTTAAAATAAAGGTAATAACGATTTTTTTAGTTACTAATCAATAAAAATAATCAGGAAACACAAGAAAGTAGATTAATTATTTAGAAGCTAAGCGTACTTTACCAGAAGTCGCCCAATCTTCTAACAGCTCAATTTGTTCATTATTAGAATAAGCTAAAGGGACAAATTGATTCATTGAATGTTGAATATCTTCCGTTGTAAATTCTCGATTTTCACTAAATGCAATGTGCATTGCTTCTATTATAGCTTCTTCTATTTCAGCACCAGAAAATTTGTGTGCACTTTGACTTAATTGATCAATATTATATGCAGACCAAGATTTCGGGCGAAGACGACCTAAATGAACTTTTAAAATAGATTTTTTTTCATCAATGCTAGGTAAACCTATAAAGAAAATTTCATCAAAACGACCTTTACGTAAAATTTCTGGTGGTAAAGCATATATGTTATTTGCGGTTGCAACAACAAAAACAGAAGATTTTTTTTCAGAGAGCCAAGTAATAAAAGTAGCTAAAACTCGGTTTGTAGTTCCACTATCATTTTTACTTTCTATACCAGCAAAAGCTTTATCAATTTCATCAATCCAAAGAACACAGGGAGCAATTGCTTCCGATAATTGGATCATTTGGCGCATACGAGATTCAGACTCACCGACAATCCCTCCAAAAAGTTTTCCTACATCTAAGCGTAATAATGGTAGGTTCCAATCACTCGCAATAGCTTTTGCAGTTAAGGATTTTCCAGTTCCTTGCACGCCAACCAATAATACCCCCTTAGGAGCAGGAAGCCCATATGATTCAGCTTTTTTGGATAAAGCACTAGAACGACGTTTTAACCATTCTTTTAAATTTTCTAGCCCACCAATATCAGAAATTTTTTGATTTGTTGGATAAAATTCTAAGATTTGGGTTTGACTAATTATTTGTTTTTTTTCCGTAAAGATTAGATCAAGACTTTCAATATTAATTTCTTTATAAGTAGCTATAATTTTCGATAGAACTCGACGAATTCTTTCTAAAGACAAACCTTGACAGGATTGAACTAAATTATCTAAAGAAGCCTGTGGAATGCTATAACCCAATGATTCTTGGACACGCAACAATTCCTTACGAATTTCAGAAGGTTGAGGTAGATCAAAGTTCACTACTGTAATAAGTTCACTTAATGATTCTGGAATAGTAATGTCATCAGCAATAATGATTATTGTCTTTGCTTGATTACGTAAAATTTTTGTTAAGTTTTTAAGTTTCCGTGCAACAGAAATATCATTTAAAAATAAATGAAAATCTTTTAAGAGAAATACAGCAGGATTTTCTGGAGTTAACTTTTCAATTAATTCTAATGCTTGTAAAGGATTTCTTGAGGCAAACCCATTATCATTAGGATTTCCCGTGTAGCCATCTACGAAATCCCAGGAGTATAAAGACCTATTACTATATAATTGGATACAAGATCTTATGGCATATTCTAATCGTTCTTCTTCTTTTGTCGAAATATATAATAAAGAATATCTTGCTTTAAGTAATAACTTAAATTCTTTTAGAAAACTCATGGAAAAATATCCTAATTTTTTTTACTGTCAAATATTATTGTCACTTATAAATTAATAAAAATAAAAAATGCATGTTTTTCTAAATAATTATTTATAGAAAAATATGCATTTCTTATGATTTTAAACTGTTGTTAAGGCTTTACGTCCACGACGACGTCTTGCCTTTAAAATTGAACGCCCAGCAGCTGTCTTTAAACGGGCTCTAAAGCCTGAAGTTCTTGCTTTTTTTAATTTAGTTCCTCTTAAGGTTTGTTGCGCCATAATTTTATCAAGAGTATTTTTAATAATTTAGTTTACTTATAAATACATACTCTGTTATTAAGAGAAGATTGTCAAACTAAATGATGTACTTATTATGAATATGATACTAATTTTTTAATATAGGTTGTGACCGAAAAATCAAGTACACAACAGAATGCCTAATGTTCATAGTCATACTAGTAAATAAATCATAGGCTTCGTTTTTATATTCAATTAAAGGATCCTTCTGACCATAACCTCGCCACCCAATAGTTTCACGTAAAGCAGTCATTTGTTGTAAATGATCTTTCCAAGAGGAATCAATTTTTTGTAATAAAAAAGATCGCTCAAGTTCTCGCATCAAACCAGTCTCAATCAAATCAATTTGACTCTCCTTTAAATCATATGCAATTCGAACTTGTTGAATTAAGAATTGACGAATAGCAGTGTTAGGGAGACTTAAATAATAATCTAGATCTAACGGATAAGATAAACCTAATAAGTCTTGAACTTTTTCTAGTAACTGTAATTGCTGCTCACGATTAGGTCCAGCTAATTTTAAATAAAAATCTAGATAATCATCAATTGTGGTTTCAGCATACTGTAAGATCCAAGATCTCAAATTAGTAGATTCCAAAATACGGCGACGTTCAGAATAAATAGCTTGTCTTTGATAATCTAGGACTTCATCATATTCAAATAATTGTTTCCTTGCATCATAATAATAAGCTTCTACTTTTTTCTGGGCGGATTCCAAACTCTTATTTAAAAGACCAGATTCGATAGGGACATCTTCTTCAACACGAAGATTTTCCATTAACGTTGCAATTCGATCACCACCAAAAATTCTTAAAAGATTATCTTCTAGACTAAGAAAGAAGCGGGAAGAACCAGGATCTCCTTGACGTCCAGAGCGACCACGTAATTGGTTATCAATCCGACGAGATTCATGCCTTTCTGTTCCAATAACATGTAAACCACCTAATTGAAGAACTTCTTCTCGTTCTTTATCAATTAATATGCTATATTTCTCAATTAACACTTGATATGCAGCACGCAAAGTAATCACAAATGAATCTTCGGTGAAGCTCTTTTCACAAGCGATTGCAATCTTTTGCTCCAAAATAGTTTGTTCAACTTTTGAACTAACAACTTTAGATAATAAAAATTTTTGAAGATTTTGAAGTTGAGAATCATTTTCAATCAATTTATTACTTTGAATAAGAGTTTTATCATTAGATAATAAATAAGTTATAGCGTTTCGAGCCATATAATTAGCATTACCACCTAGCAAAATATCTGTACCGCGACCTGCCATATTAGTGGCAATAGTTACAGCTCCCTTACGTCCAGCTTGGGCAATAATTTCTGCTTCACGTTTAATATTTTCAGGTTTTGCATTCAATAAATTGTGGGGCACGCCATATTCTTTTAATAAAGAAGATAATAATTCCGATTTCTCAACACTCGTTGTTCCAATGAGTACAGGACGACCTAAAGTATGCATGTCAAGGCACTCATCGGCTATTGATTTCCATTTAGCATACTGGTTTTTATAAATTAGATCTGGAAAATCTGTACGACTCATAGGTTGATGAGTTGGCACACAAGTAACATCTAAAGAGTAGATCTTATCTAACTCTGCCTCTTCAGTTTTTGCAGTTCCTGTCATACCAGAAATTTTAGGATATAACAAGAAAAAGTTTTGATAAGTAACCGAAGCTAAAGTCTGAGTTTCATTTTGGATTGTGACGTTTTCTTTAGCTTCAATAGCTTGATGCAATCCATCACTCCATCTTCGACCTTGCATAATTCTACCGGTGAATTCATCCACAATAATAACTTCATCATCTTTTACAATGTAATGGACATCTTTAATAAATAATTCTTTAGATTTGATGGCATTAAAGATAAAAGAAGCCCACGGATCCTTTATGTCATATAGATCGTTACCCTTTAAAAGACTTTCACATTTTAAAGTGCCACAATCCATCAAAAGAACATTTCGAGCTTTTTCATCTACTTCATAATCAATATTTTTTTCCAGTGCAAGACTTATCTGATTAGCTTTTAAATACTTATCATTAGGAGATTCCGCAGCTCCGGATATTATAAGAGGAGTTCGTGCTTCATCAATCAAAATAGAATCTACTTCATCAATAATGCAATAGTAAAATGGGCGTTGCACAATATCTTGAAGCAGAACAGCCATATTATCCCTTAAATAATCAAAACCTAATTCACTATTTGTTGTATAAGTAATATCTTTTGAATAATTGAGTTTTCTTTCTTCTTGGGACATTCCTTCTTGAATTAAACCAACGGTTAAACCTAAAAAGCTCGGAACTTGCCCAACCCATTCAGCATCTCGCTTTGCTAAATAATCATTTACAGTAATAACATGAACACCAAAGCCAGACAAAGCGTTTAAATAAGATGGAAGTATAGCAACCAGAGTTTTACCTTCTCCCGTTTTCATTTCAGCAATCTTCCCCTCATGTAAAATCATACCACCAATAAGTTGCACATCAAAATGACGCAGTCCTAGCACTCGATAAGATGCTTCTCTTCCAACGGCAAAAACTTCCGGTAAAATGTCATCCAATGTTTCATTTCTAGCTAAACGTTGAATAAACTCTAAGGTTTTACTTTGTAAATCTTTATCATCTAGTTTCTGAATTTCAGGTTCTTTCTTATTGATAAGAGTCACTAAATTTCTGTAACGACTAATTTTTTTCTCATTTGGATCACCAAAAAGTATTTGAAACATTTCTTCGAATTGTTTTTTTTGTTTTTCTATTGTGCTATTTATGATATTACAAACACAAAATTTTATTAATCACTAATAATCTCAGGTTGGCTAATTTCATCTGCCATTTCAAGAATGGCTCTAATAATAGGTTTCATTTTTAAGTCTTCTAGCAAGTCAATGTCTTCATAGCGTCGTCTCTTTGCTCTATTTGCTACTTGAGTTGTTATCTTATATCGATTTGAAGCAGCATCTAATAATTCTTCTGTTTTATATAACACATGGTTAGAATTAATAGATTGGTATTTTTTCTTCATAACGTATCTTTCTTAAATTTCTACTGTATTATTATTATCTTATGAACTAAGTATACTTAAGTATATTTCATTAGACATATAATCTACATAAATATCTTTGAGAAAACTAATTTTAGAGATAAAAAGTATGTAATATTTTCTATCTTTGAAATAAGAAATATTAGAATCTAAGATATAATTAATCTTAATCTTAAACTAGTTCAAAAGTTACGTATTAAAAACAAAAAATAAATCTTATGTCTCATAGTGTAAAAGTTTACGATACTTGTATTGGATGTACACAATGTGTTAGAGCATGTCCATGTGATGTTCTAGAAATGGTGTCTTGGGATGGATGTAAAGCAGGCCAAATAGCCTCTGCGCCTAGAACAGAAGATTGCATCGGATGTAAGAGATGTGAGACAGCTTGTCCTACAGATTTCTTATCTGTGAGAGTATACCTTGGTGGAGAAACAACAAGAAGTATGGGTCTTGCATACTAATCAGTAAGCACTGGTAACAATAAAGAAACAACAAACAAAAGAGATTGACTGTCTTTTGTTTGTTGTTTCTTTATTCCGTGAGCAATGTGAGATTAGTTTAAGGCTCCTAAGTAACCTAAACCTAAAATAGCGCCAGCTCCAACAACGTGTCCTAAACTAGTTGTTGCAATTAATTCAGGTAATCCAAAACCTGTGAAAGAACCTCCTAATGGTAAAGCAGGAGAAGATGTTTTTACTTGTATTACAGAGCGCCCCGCTACCATACAAATAATATTAGATAAAATCATCACGGAAGCAGTTTTAGCAGACCAAGCAGCTGTTTGAGGAACAACAGCTAATAAAAAATCAGCATTCATATGGTTTATAATTTATTGAATAAAAATTCGACTGTATTAATTATAGCTGGAAATTAGGTTACGAAAGAAAGTAATAAGAAAATGAATCAAGTATGAAAGGCTTTTTTACAGGACCCAACCATAGCTATGAAGTCCTTTACCTAGGAAATTAACACCAAGATAACAAATCCACACAACAACAAAACCAATCGAAGCTAAAATGGCTGGTTTTTTTCCTTGCCATGATTTTGTAATTCTAGCATGTAAGTATGAGGCAAAAACTAACCATGTTATTAAAGCCCAAGTCTCTTTAGGATCCCAACTCCAGTATGCTCCCCAGGCTTCATTAGCCCAAACAGCTCCAGCAATAATACCAACAGTTAAAAGAGGAAACCCTAAACCAATAATACGGTAACTTAAATTATCTAAACTCTCGAGAAGCGTCAAACGACTCTTAGAAGTCTGAGAAGAACTTTGGGATACAATTTGATTAGAATCTAAAAAACCTAAAGCTAAATTGCGATCAAAGTTTAACTCTGTAGACGAATTATTTACGACAGAAGTATCACCAATAGAACTCCCTTGTAAATTAATATCTTTTCCACGTGTTAAAACGAGGAAAAGAATAGATAATAACGATCCAATAATTAAAGTAGAATAACTCAACATCATTATACTGACATGCATCATAAGCCAGTTAGACTTCAAAGCAGGAACTAAAGGAGCAGCTTTTTGCATACCTTCTGGTAAAGATAAAGTAGCAAAAGCAACAACGAATAAAGCTAAAGGGGTTGTAACAGACCCCACTAGAGGTAAGGTAGTCTTATATTCTAAAATTAAATTAACTAATGTTATACCCCAAGTAAAAAATAACAATGATTCATATAAATTGCTTAGAGGGAAGTACCCGTTTTCTAACCAGCGACTACCTAAAATTGTAGTAATAAAAAGATTAGACAAGGCTAGACAAGCATACCCTACCCTTGACCCTAACTTCATTTTGGTAAAGGTTGTACTAATCCAATACGATAACATTCCTACTAAAAGAACTAGGAAGGTTAAATTATCAAGAGAATTTTTTATATTTGTAATATTTGATAAATCACTCATAGTCCTATGATTATTTTGAAAATTTGAAATGAAAAAAAAATTATATAATATTTTTCTTATATTATAGTCAATAAAGTTAAGAATATAAATAAAGAACGCTAGTCTCTTCTAAGAAGAGGCTAGCGATTGCTAAAAAGAACTGTTGAGGAATTAGCTGATAGCAGAAGATACTTTATCGAAGTAACCAGCACACTCAGAAGCTAAACCAGAACAGTCACCTGAAGGTACAGAACCTTTCTTAGGAGAAGCAGTACCGTTGATGAAAGCAACTGAACACTTCTTCATGATGTCTACAGCTCTTAGGTTACCCTTTGTAGGAACGCCTAGAGAAGCGTAAGTTTCTTTAAGACCATTTAAACAACGATCTTCTAATACAGATGAATCACCTGATAATAGAGCGTAAGAAACGTAACGTAAGATGATTTCAGCGTCACGAAGGCAAGCAGCCATACGACGGTTAGTGTAACAGTTTCCTGTAGGTGAGATTAGGTTTGGTTGCTCACAGATCATACCAGAAACAGAGTCAGATACGATACAGCTAGCGTTAGAAACGATAGAGTTAACTGCGTCTAAACGCTTGTTACCTTCAGATACAAATTTCTTAAGAGCTTGTAAGTCTGCACCACCTACGTAAACAGCTTTAGTGTCTGAGCTAGAAACTACTTTTGAAAATGCGTCAAGCATAATACTTCTCCGATTTTATAAAAAATTAAACTGTGCCAATTGTTAAATATATTTAATCATTAGGCATTGATATTACATATCTAAATAACACTATAAGATAATCTAAAAAGTTTAGCCAGAGAAAGTAATAAACTGTAATATTTTAGCTACCTAGTTTGAATGCTTCAACAAATAAACCATACATAAACCCAATTTTTATATTATTTATAAAAATAATAAAGTTAAAAGTTGGACGTTGCTTTTTTTTCAAAAAGGACTTTTGTCTCTTAGAATCGTAAATAAACTTACTTAGGATCTCTAAAAATGCAACTAATAAGCCAGATGATAAAATTCCCCAATCTCCGGTTTGACCTAAAATAGTCGATAAAGTAGTTGCAAAGAAAAAACCAATCAAAATGGATAGAAAGCTTACAAATACAGAATTAATAAATAATAAAGTGTTTTGGGAAATTTTGAGAAAATCAATCTGAAAATGCATCTTCATTAATGTTTCTTTAACTTTTAATTATAGATACTAAAAATAATCAATAAAACAAATTAAAAAGGCTCTGTTTTAAACAGAGCCTTTTAAAGGAACATAGCTATGCTATTAACCGTTTACAGCTGGAGCTGTAAGAGCTACAGGTAAAGATTCACCAGCAGCTAAGTCTAGAGGGAAGTTATGAGCGTTACGCTCATGCATAACTTCCATACCTAGGTTAGCACGGTTAAGAATATCAGACCAAGTGTTGATTACACGACCTTGAGAGTCAACAACTGATTGGTTGAAGTTGAAACCGTTTAAGTTGAATGCCATAGTCATTACACCTAGAGCAGTGAACCAGATACCTACAACTGGCCATAGACCTAAGAAGAAGTGTAAAGCACGCGAGTTGTTGAAACTAGCGTATTGGAAAATTAGACGACCAAAGTAACCGTGTGCAGCTACGATGTTGTAAGTCTCTTCTTCTTGACCGAACTTGTAACCGTAGTTAGCAGATTCGTTCTCAGTTGTTTCACGGATTAAGCTAGAAGTTACTAGAGAACCGTGCATAGCAGAGAATAATGAACCACCGAATACACCAGCAACACCTAGTTGGTGGAATGGGTGCATTAAGATGTTATGCTCAGCTTGGAAAACAAGCATGAAGTTGAATGTACCAGAAATACCTAAAGGCATACCATCAGAGAATGAACCTTGTCCGATAGGGTAAACTACGAATACTGCAGAAGCTGCAGCAACTGGAGCTGTGAAAGCTACAGAAATCCAAGGACGCATACCTAAACGGTAGCTGAATTCCCACTCACGACCAATCCAACAGCAAACGCCGATGAAGAAATGGTCAACGATTAATTGGTAAGGACCACCGTTGTATAACCACTCATCTAGAGAAGCAGCTTCCCAGATAGGGTAGAAGTGAATACCAATTGAAGCAGATGAAGGAATTACTGCGCCAGAAATGATGTTGTTTCCGTATAGTAAAGAACCAGCAACTGGCTCACGGATACCATCAATATCAACTGGAGGTGCAGCGATAAAAGCAATGATGTAAACAGTTGTAGCTGTTAATAGTGTAGGGATCATTAGAACACCGAACCAACCGATGTATAAACGGTTTTCAGTACTAGTAATCCAAGAGCAGAAACGTTCCCATGAACTTGCGCTTTCGCGTCTTTCTAAAGTAGCAGTCATTTTTTTAATTTTGTAAGGTTATAATAATTTTCTTCCCAAGCAACGATTGTGCTTGTTAGATATATTATCAAGGAATAATACAATATGTTCAAGAATATCACTAAAAGTCTTTTCAAGAAAGAGTTTTAGGCGAAAGGGATTAAAATACATGGCACAAATACTTGTTAAGATACAGTTTACTAGTAAAAAAAATTCGAGAGATAAGTTAATGAAATAAAGGCTTTTGAAATAATTTTTTCTTTGCTAGAATAAAGTAGATAGACATAACTTAGAAACAAAAAAGATTTCTTTTAGTCCACAAATTTATATTAAGAAAAAAAAAACATGAATACAAAAGTAAGCATATTAAACTCATATGAGACTATCTACATTATTAGACCTGATTTAAGTGAAGATAATTTGTTGAAAATTATAGAAAACTATCAAGGGATTTTAGTAGAGCGGGAAGCAAAGAACATAGTTACTCAAAACCGTGGACGACGCCATCTAAAATATGTTATTAGAAAATTTAAAGATGGAGTGTATATCCAAATGAATTATGATGCAAATGGTGAAACAGTAGAATTAATAGAAAAATCTATGAGGATCAATGAAAATATTATGCGATTTTTAACAACACGTGACACGAGTCAACTTCCAGTATAAAAAGACTCCATCACTCTTTGAACTTCAAAGAGTGATGGAGTCTTTTTATACTGGAATTTCTAACACTAAACATAAGAAATATAAAAAAATATAACCTTGACACCGTGCTACCTTCCCAAAGGACGACTCCTTCAGTATTATCGCCGCTGCAGCGTTTCACAACCGAGTTCGGGATGGATCGGAGTGGTTCCACTGCGCTATAAGCACCAAGGTTTAAAATCTTCAAAACTGTAAAGTAAAAACATAGAAATATCAAGCCCTCGATCTGTTAGTACACCTCAGCTGAATACATTACTGTACTTACACTTAGTGCCTATCAAACGGTTGTTCTTACCGTGATCTTACCCGCTTGTAGCGGTGAGAGTACTCATCTTGAGGTGGGCTTCCTACTTAGATGCTTTCAGCAGTTATCCTTTCTGCACTTGGCTACCCAGCGTTTACCGTTGGCACGATAACTGGTACACCAGCGGTGCATTCCCCCCGGTCCTCTCGTACTAAGGGGGACTCCTCTCAATACTCTAACGCCTGCACCGGATATGGACCGAACTGTCTCACGACGTTCTGAACCCAGCTCGCGTACCGCTTTCATGGGCGAACAGCCCAACCCTTGGGACGTACTACCGCCCCAGGATGCGATGAGCCGACATCGAGGTGCCAAACCTCCCCGTCGATGTGAACTCTTGGGGGAGATCAGCCTGTTATCCCTAGAGTAACTTTTATCCGTTGAGCGACGGCCCTTCCACTCGGAACCGTCGGATCACTAAGGCCGACTTTCGTCTCTGCTCGACTTGTTGGTCTCGCAGTCAAGCTCCCTTATGCCTTTACACTCTACGACTGATGTCCAACCAGCCTGAGGGAACCTTTGCACGCCTCCGTTACCTTTTAGGAGGCGACCGCCCCAGTCAAACTGCCCACCTGAAACTGTTCTTCGACCGGATAACGGTTCGAAGTTAGAATTTTAGCCTTACTAGAGTGGTATCTCACCATTGGCTCCGATATTCCCGCAAGAATACCATCAAAGCCTCCCACCTATCCTGCGCAAGCAAAGCCCAAACCCAATTCCAAGATACAGTAAAGCTTCATAGGGTCTTTCTGTCCAGGTGCAGGTAGTCCGCATCTTCACAGACATGTCTATTTCGCCGAGCCTCTCTCCGAGACAGCACCCTGATCGTTACGCCTTTCGTGCGGGTCGGAACTTACCCGACAAGGAATTTCGCTACCTTAGGACCGTTATAGTTACGGCCGCCGTTCACCGGGGCTTCAGTCGCTAGCTTCATCAAAGATTGACCAACTTCTTTAACCTTCCGGCACTGGGCAGGCGTCAGCCCCCATACTTAATCTTACGAATTAGCGGAGACCTGTGTTTTTGTTAAACAGTCGCCAGGGTCTATTTATTGCAACCCTCTTTCGAGGGTACCTCTTCTCCCAAAGTTACGAGGTAATTTTGCCGAGTTCCTTAGAGAGAGTTATCTCGCGCCCCTTGGTATACTCTACCTACCTACCTGTGTCGGTTTCGGGTACAGGCATTTATTGCTTAAGGTATTTCGAGCTTTTCTTGGAAGTATGACATCAACCACTTCAGTACCTTAGTACTTCGTATTCGCGCCTTAGCTCAAGACGTTTTCTCCGTCTCTCATCACCTTTAACGCTTAAACCGGTAACCAACATCCGGATGGTTTAGCCTTCTCCGTCCCTCGATACCAACAATAAACGGTACGGGAATATTAACCCGTTGTCCATTAGTTACGCCTTTCGGCCTCACCTTAGGTCCTGACTCACCCTCCGCGGACGAGCCTTCCGGAGGAAACCTTAGGTTTTCGGGGCATTGGATTCTCACCAATGTTTTCGCTACTCAAGCCGACATTCTCACTTCCACTTCGTCCACATCCGCTTACGCTAATGCTTCTATCTAAGGTGGAACGCTCCCCTACCGATCATAAAAGATCCCACAGCTTCGGCAGATTACTTAGCCCCGTTCATTTTCGGCGCAGGTGCGCTTGATCAGTGAGCTATTACGCACTCTTTAAAGGATAGCTGCTTCTAGGCGAACCTCCTGATTGTCTCAGCATTCCCACATCCTTTATCACTTAGTAATCATTTGGGGGCCTTAGCTGGTGGTCTGGGCTGTTTCCCTCTTGACAATGGAGCTTATCCCCCACAGTCTTACTGGTTGATTACACACTTAGTATTCAGAGTTTGCCTCGATTTGGTACCGCGTTAGCAGCCCGCACCGAAACAGTGCTTTACCCCTAAGCTATAGCATCAACCGCTGCGCCTAAACGCATTTCGGGGAGAACCAGCTAGCTCCGGATTCGATTGGCATTTCACCCCTAACCACAACTCATCCGCTGATTTTTCAACATCAGTCGGTTCGCGCCTCCACTTAGTGTTACCCAAGCTTCACACTGGCCATGGTTAGATCATCCGGGTTCGGGTCTGTAAATAGTGACTAGCGCCCTATTCAGGCTCGCTTTCACTCTGGCTCCAGCATTTCCTGCCTTAACCTGCCACTACCTACAAGTCGCCGGCGCATTCTTCAACAGGCACGAGGTCAAACGTTTAGTCGTTCTCCCACTGCTTGTAAGCTTAAGCTTTCATGTTCTATTTCACTCCCCTTCCGGGGTTCTTTTCACCTTTCCCTCGCGGTACTATTTCGCTATCGGTCATTCAGGAATATTTAGCCTTACGAGGTGGTCCTCGCAGATTCACACGGGGTTTCACGTGTCCCATGCTACTCGGGATACAACTAAGTAGTTAAAGTTTTCAGTTACAGGATTTTCACCTTCTATGATTTACCATTCCAGATAATTCACCTAACTTTGTCTAATCTTATTTTGTTGTCCCACAACCCTACTTAATAATTAAGTAGTTTAGGCTGTTCCCTTTTCGCTCGCCGCTACTGTGGGAATCGCTTTTGCTTTCTTTTCCTCTGGTTACTGAGATGTTTCAATTCACCAGGTTAGCTCTTTCATGTCTATAGATTAAACATGTAGTTTTAAGAGTTTTCTCATTCGGGTATCTCCGGATCAGTGCTTACTTCCAGCTCCCCGAAGCGTTTCGTCGGTAGACACGCCCTTCATCGCTTCTGAATGCCAAGGTATCCAACTTAAGCCCTTGTTCGCTTGAATTTTTCTATGTTGCCACTTTACAGTTTTCAAGATTTGATGGATTGATCTAATAAGACTTTGTGGAAGTAAGGGGACTCGAACCCCTGACATCTGCCGTGCAAGGGCAGCGCTCTACCAGCTGAGCTATACTCCCATCTGGGCTATTCTGGACTTGAACCAGAGGCCTCACCCTTATCAGGGGTGTGCTCTAACCAGCTGAGCTAATAGCCCTTACCGAAGTCATTATGAAAATGACTAGAAAGATAGATTTAAATTGTTGACACTTATTCAACCTTAATGAAGACTTATTTGTCTCCCTAAAAGGAGGTGATCCAGCCCCACCTTCCAGTAGGGCTACCTTGTTACGACTTCACCCCAGTCACTAACCCTACCTTAGGCGCCCCCCTCCAAAAGGTTAAGGTAACGACTTTGGGTATGGCTAGCTTCCATGGTGTGACGGGCGGTGTGTACAAGGCCCGGGAACGGATTCACCGCCGTATAGCTGACCGGCGATTACTAGCGATTCCACCTTCATGCAGGCGAGTTGCAGCCTGCAATCCGAACTGAGACCGAGTTTATGAGATTAGCGTACCTTCGCAGGCTAGCAGCTCTTTGTCTCGACCATTGTAGTACGTGTGTAGCCCAGGGCGTAAGGGGCATGCTGACTTGACGTCGTCCTCACCTTCCTCCGGTTTATCACCGGCAGTCTTTTTAAAGTGCCCAACTAAATGATGGCAACTAAAAACAAGGGTTACGCTCGTTGCGGGACTTAACCCAACATCTCACGACACGAGCTGACGACAGCCATGCACCACCTGTGTTCACGTTCCCGAAGGCACTCTTTCCTTTCAGAAAGATTCGTGACATGTCAAGCCCTGGTAAGGTTCTTCGCGTTGCATCGAATTAAACCACATACTCCACCGCTTGTGCGGGCCCCCGTCAATTCCTTTGAGTTTCACTCTTGCGAGCGTACTTCCCAGGCGGGAT